>Ga0209211_10002748_pt1 | contig 29763 bp, 23 predicted proteins | sample RifGroA2_FD_183992 | JGI IMG/M metagenome (GOLD analysis project Ga0209211, IMG submission 183992) | Groundwater microbial communities from Rifle, Colorado, USA - Groundwater A2 (SPAdes) (version 2) | ecosystem: Environmental > Aquatic > Deep subsurface > Groundwater | place: Rifle, Colorado...
ATTCAGTTTTCAAATATCAGTTATCAGTTGTCAAATTTTTCCAGAGGGGATTTGACATTTGACAACTGACATTTGAATTTTGGAGTTATGAAAACAGTCCTTATCACCGGCGGTGCCGGACTCATTGGATCGCATATCGCGGACAGGTGCATGGCGCAGGGATATCGGGTCGTCGTGTTAGATAATCTGTCGCATGGCACGAAAGAGAATCTCCCTCAAGGGAGCGTTTTTTATCATGGCGATATTCGTGATGAGAGCGCGTTATGTGAAATCAGAGAAAAGGAAAGCCCATTGGTTGTTATTCACTGCGCGGCTCAAATTTCTGTGCCTCAAAGTATTAAAGATCCTGATGAAACATTTGCAATCAATAGTAATGCAGTTGAACGGATTATTTCAATTTTGAAACCGCTGAATATTATTTTTTCTTCAAGCGGTGGCGCGGTGTATGGTAATCCGGATATTTTACCCACACCGGAACACCACCCATTAGCGCCTCTTTCGCCCTATGGCGAGTCAAAACGCAGAGCAGAAGAAATATTAAAAATGTATCACGAACGCTACCCCCACACTGCGGTAACGATATTACGCTATGCGAATGTGTATGGTGAACGCCAGCCCTCGCACGGCGGAGGAGTTATCGCAATTTTGTGCAAAAAGTTATTAGATGATGAAGCGTTTACTCTGAATGGGGATGGAACACAGACACGAGATTTTGTCTATGTGAGTGATGTGGTTTCGGCTGTGTGTTTGTCTCTTGATCGAGAGCGCGGGGTATGGTGTTATAATATCGGATCAGACCGTGAGCTCTCGTTGCGCCAGGCAGTCGCGTCTCTTGAATCCATTGCCCAAAAAACTCTAAAGATAACTCAAGGAGATGCTGTTGATGAAGTAAGGCGCAGTGTTCTTGATATTTCAACAGCGCGGATGTGGGGATGGATTCCGGTAGTTTCTTTTGAAGAAGGGTTAAAAAGAACGTGGGAATGGTGGAACAATGCCCCCTCTCCTTAACACCTCCACCCAACCTCCTCCTTATAAAGGAGGAGGAGAACGACGCCCCCCCCTCCTTAACAAGGAGGGGGAAGGGGGAGGTATTCCATTGTGTGTTGTATGAAAATAACAGTTATCGGCGCAGGATATGTTGGTTTAGTAACAGCTGTTTGTTTAGCAGACGCGGGTTTTGATGTAGTGTGCGTGGATAAAGATACTAACAAAATTGAATTATTGAATAAAGGTGAAACCCCATTTTACGAGCCCGGATTAAAGAAACTCATGACAAAAAATAAAAAAAATATAACATTCACAACCGATTGGTCAAATGTCAATTGTCAAATGTCAATTGTCAAATTCATCTGCGTCGGCACTCCGCCACAAGAAGACGGCTCACCAGATATGACTGCCTACTGGCAGGTTATAGATGAGATTGTAGAGACGCCTCCCTGTGGCGTCTCCGGTGAGGTATACATAATAAACAAATCCACTGTCCCTGTTGGTACTGCGCGTAAAGCGCAAGAAAAATTAGGAAACGCGTTTACCGTTGTTTCAATGCCCGAGTTTTTGCGCGAAGGAAAAGCAATCCATGATTTTAAAAATCCTGATCGGGTCGTGGTCGGGGTGTGTAGAGACGTGCCCCTGGCGCGTCTCGGTCAACAATCCGAAGGAGACGTTGCACCGCAACGTCTCTATAGCCGTAGCGCTCCCCTCCTTGAGGAGGGGTTGGGGGAGGTGTTAGTCACCCTCCTTAAAATATTTTTCTGCCCCATTCTCACCATGTCATGGGAAAGCGCGGAATTGACAAAATACGCAGCAAACGCTTTTTTGGCAACAAAAATATCATTTATCAATGAAATCGCGCGGCTGTGTGAAAAAGTCGGCGCGAATGTAGATGATATTGCCCAAGGCATAGGCCATGATCCCAGAATCGGCACAGCATTTTTAAAAGCAGGCATTGGGTATGGTGGAAGTTGTTTTCCAAAAGATGTCCGCGCACTCTCGGCACTTGCCTGCGCGAATGATTATGAATTTGAATTATTAAAAGCAACAATAGAAGTAAATCAATCGCAAAAAGAGTTCGTGCTTAAAAAGATGGTAGAGACGCTCCGTTGGAGCGTCTCACATGAGATGTCCCAATCGGACGTTTCTACAACAGTCGCAATCCTCGGCCTCGCGTTTAAAGGCGATACTGATGATATCCGTGAATCGCCCGCAATGTGGCTTATTCAAGAACTCGTAAAAAAAGGCGTTCATATTCAGTGTTATGATCCTCAAGCAATGGATAACGCTCGTGTTTTTGTAGAGACGCACCGTTGGTGCGTCTCCGATCATCACATTCTGGGAGACGCTCCAACGGAGCGTCTCTACACAGGGCGACCGCTGGTATTCATGTCCGATTCCCCTGAACAATGCCTTAAAAACGCAGACATGGTTGTTATAGCAACAGAATGGGAAGAGTTTAAAAATCTTGATTGGAAGGCGCTCAAAGAATTAGTAAAAACACCAGTGATAGTTGACGCAAAGAATCTTTTGGATAAAGATGAACTGGAGACGATTGGGTGGAGATATAAGGGAGTAGGGAGATGAATGCCGTTTGATAATGTCAAAATAAAAAAATATTTGGTCATTTGAACTTTAAGTATTGATGTGACATTTGTCATTTGGGTTTTGTCATTTTACATATATAGTATGGAAAAAGTTATCGTCATCATCCCTGCCTACAATGAAGCACGGGTCATCCGTACTGTCGTATCTGATGTGAAGAAATATGGATACGATGTTGTTGTGATTGATGATTGTTCCCGCGACGCTACGCATCATTACGCTCAAAAAGCAGGCGCGGTCGTGTTGCGCCATCATGTGAATCGCGGACAAGGCGCGGCATTGGCAACGGGTATGGAATACGCGCTTTCACAAGAAGCGGATATAGTTGTTACTTTTGACGCAGATGGCCAACATCGCGCGCATGAAATTCAGTCAGTCATAACCCCGATCATCAAAGGCGAAGCAGATGTCGTGTTAGGATCGCGATTTTTAGGCGCGACTCAAGACATGTCTTTATCGCGTGGCATATCATTAAAAGTGGCGTTGTTGTTTACTCGGTTGACAACAGGACTCACTTTAACCGATGTGCATAACGGATTTCGAGCATTTTCACAAGACGCGGCAGTAAAAATAAAAATTTCTCACAACCGCATGGCTCATGCCTCGGAAATTTTAGATCAAATTTCCCAACACAAGTTGCGATTCACTGAAGTGCCTGTCACAATCATCTATTCCTCATATTCAAAACAAAAAGGTGAGTCATCGCTCAAGAGAATCATCACAACGCTTTCTCAAATTATTCTCGGCAAAACATTTTCAAAATAATATGTAGAGACAGGATAGTTTGTAGAGACGCCCCGTTGGGGCGTCTCATCGCAATAAAAGTTGTCCACACACAATACTCTTATAAAAGAGTATTGTGTTGTATAATAGATGTATAACTTTTTATTATGCGTACATTGTATAGATTATTTCATAAGGTGCTGAAGCGATCCTCTCTTTTTGTTGTCATGTGTATTAAAAAAACAAAGCGTTTAGGAAAAAATCGTTTTGCTTTGTTTACCAGCGGCGCGGTTGTGATGCTGATACTGATGGTATTAGTTGCCTCATTATGGCGAAGTCATGCCGCGACATATACCCAAACATGGACAGCGCAAACAGATTTTGATAACAACGCGGTAACCGGGCAAGGCGCGACCACAAAGACCAATGTGGATACAAGCACCACCGCCGGCAGTGTTTTGCTTGCAAAACAGCAGGGCAGTGATGTCTCATTTTCTGAATCATTTACAGATACCACGAATGTAGATACCGGAGCGCTGACCGCGACCGTGACCGGTGGACAACTGCAATCAGGCACAACTTCATGGACTCAAACCGACTGGTCAAGCGGTGTCGGCGCAAGCACTTCTACTCAATATTCAGCCGCAACATCAATAGATAGTACAACGAATGGGCAGTTTACCTTGTTAGCAGGTGGGTATTCGCTTACCGGAGGAACGTGGACCTATCGCAAAAAAGTTACATTTGATAATTCCGCGCAAGCTGAAAATCTTACCAATTTCCCCGTGCTTATTAAATTGAGCGCGAGTAATTTTGATTTTTCAAAAGCGCAATCTGCTGGGCAAGATATTCGTTTTACCGACAGTGATGGTTCAACAGAATTGTCGTATGAAATTGAAAAATGGGATAATTCCGGACAAACTGCGGCTGTATGGGTAAAGGTTCCACAAATAAATACCAGTTCAAATACAGATTATATCTATATGTTTTACGGCAATGGAAGTATAGCTGACGGTCAGGCAGTTACGAGTGTATGGTCTAATGGATATCAGGCGGTATGGCATTTAAGTGAAAATCCGGCTGGCAGTTCCCCGCAGATGCTTGATAGTACGGCAAATAACCATGATGGGACCACGGCCGGAAGTATGACTTCTGGCCAGCAGGTTGCTGGAAAAGTTGGCGGAAGTTTGGATCTTACTGGAGATGATAATGTGAGCATTCCAGATAGTACCGCCTGGATATTAGGCACCAGCACCCTCACGATTGAGGGGTGGGTGAAATCAACAGATACCGCGTACGCGATGATCTCGCAAGTCCCTGGATTAGCTCATTGGATGTTAAGCTATGGTCATTGGGGTGGAATAGATGTCTGTTTTTATTCTCATGATGGTGGGGCGTCAGCAGGGTGTCATGTTACTTACAATACTACCACGCCAAAGTCAGGAAATTGGTATTATTTTACAATCGTTAGAGATGCAGTTGGTAGTTGGATACTTTATATAGATGGAGCCCAAGTTGCCACGGGTAGTGGCACTTCCTCTATGCCAGATTTGGCGGCAGTCATGTATTTGGGGGGGCCTGGGTATGGCGGTGGGTATCTTATTGGTCAGATTGATGAATACAGGTTTTCTGATTTAGGTGTTGCGCGCTCCGCGCCATGGATTGCGGCACAGTACAAATCCATGGCAGATACCTTTAATACCTATGCTTTAGAAGAGACCAATCCAATAACAACAGGCGATTTAACCTCAAATATCTTTGATGTCGGAGTTGCAGAAGGCGCGACATGGGGGGCACTTACCTATACTACGGATGGTAATGGGACATCAACGGTAAAAGTGCGGACATCAAACAGCGCAACCATGGACGGCGCTACTGCGTTTGGTACCTGCAACGCAGTAACCAGCGGAGCTGATATATCTGCCAATAATTGCGTGACAGACGGTCAGAGATACATACAATATTTTGTGCAACTTGATAAAACAGCCGCGTCGCCGATATTTCAAGATATTGCGACTGTCTTTGTTCCGACAAGTGGTGGGTTTGTAGCCCAATCAATCGCGGTTGACACCTTCTCCACAAATATCGTGTACGCGACATTGACAAAAAATGATACCCCGGGAGCAGGAACTGTATCCTATCAGCTTTCTAATGACGGAGGTACCACATTTGCGACTGTAACTCCCACAACATTGTATACATTTGCCACCACTGGAACATCATTAAAATGGAAAATTACACTGACTGGCAATGCCACGGTTCAGGATATTACCATTACCTATAACGGATATAAAGCGTCAGGATCAATTACGAATTTAAAAATAGATGCAGGAGCAGATGCAGTATGGACATCGCTTTCATGGGAAGAAATATTAGCAAGCGGAACAGATGTAACATTTCGAACGCGCGGAGCAACAAATGCGGAAGGATCAGGCGCGTTATCATCCGCGAGCTGGTCATCAAGCTCGTATACAACCCCTGCTGGATCAGCAATTATTGATAACACAGGAGCGTCAACCCCTATATTTCGGTATGTCGAAATTGAAATGAATCTTACCAGTACGGGTGCAAATGGTGGCGCAACACCGCAGGTTGACGCGTTTACAATAGAGTATGTCATGAATAGCGCGCCGACGATTAGTAATGTTACTGCAAGTCAAGGATCAAATGGTATTGTGACAGTTGGCTATGATATGGCAGACAGCGAGGAAAATTCAGCAACAGTTTCATTATATTATCGTCCGGCAAGCGTAACAGTAAATGAAGAACTCACAGATAGCGATACAACGGCAATTATTGTATCTGACGGCACGCAATTTCCTGATGCCGGAACAATGTTGATTGATAACGAAGTTATCACCTATACATCAAAAAGCGGTAATAATTTACAAGGCACTATTGAACGCGGAATCGGGTCTAGTAATGCCGTCGCGCATATCACAGGAACTGCAATGTTTGTTAAAGCGGTAACCGTTAGTGGTCATACAGGCGTAAGCGTTACCACGGGTACGGGAAAAAGCGCGACATGGACACCGACAACGGATTTTGACGGGATGTATGCCTCTGTTGTTATGAAGGTGTGGGCAGATGACGGAAATGCGGCAAATCAATTTGGCACAGCAAATGCGACAGCGTTTAATCTTGATACCAAAGATCCAGCAAGCGTGTCATTGGTTGTAAGTGCAGGAAAAGAAACAGCAAATCGCGCGGATTTAACCATAGCAGGAAGTGATGACAATAGTTTAACCATGGTACTTTCCAACGACAGCGGATTGGCGGCAGATACTGTAAATGCCACATCAGGCCAATCAGTTGCCTTTAGCACAAGCGCTACTGATTGGGTTTTGCAAACAAATCCGGATACAGTGTATGTGCGTGTAACAGATGCAAAAGGAAATGCCAGTTCTATTGTGTCATCAGCAACACCTGCGACTCCGGCATCTCTTGCTTTGGTTGAAACATCAAATACAAAAGTATCTCCTGAGCAATATCGGTTATTTGTATCATGGGGTGTAGTTGCGACGCCCGGCCCGGGTTTTGGTTCATATAAAGTGTATCGAAAAACAACAGGCGCGTATGCACTTTTATCAACAATTGCTGACAGCGAGCTTAATTATTATCAAGATATTACCGTAGCGGCAGACACAGAATACACATATTATATTGTAACAGTAGATACTAATGGCAATATCAGTCAGCGCTCATCAACAATTTCCGGCACAGCAAATGGGATAGTGGATAGCGGAGAAACCGCGGGAGGAGATGACCAAACCGCGCCGACAATCACGGCAGGGCCAACCGCAAGCGTGAGCGGAACAACAGTAACAATTACATGGACAACCAATGAAGCAAGCGACAGTAATGTGGATTACAGCACCAATACGAGTTTTAATATCACCAAAGGAGTGCCAACAGTAACAACAAGCCATTCAGTTGAGATTACAGGCCTTTCAGGAACAACGGCATACAAATATCGTATCCGAAGCCGAGACGCGAGCGGAAACCAAGCAACAGATAATAACAGCAGTGTGGGGCATCCATTTACCACAGGAGTGGCTCCTGCAGTTGCGCAAGGAAATTTAGGGCTTATTATAGTTGAGCCGGATAAAATAGCGCCGAATATTTTGGTGTTTGAAGTGGTAGAGGTTGCAGGAACAACGGCAAGAATAAGTATTAGGACAGATGAGCAGGCAACTGCTGAAGTTTCTTATGGCCTGGAATCCGGTAAATTGATTACAAAAGTAAATGCCACAACAGGTCTTGCAACCGCACATGATGTTTCTTTATCAGGATTATCCTCTGGAAAAACATATTATGCGCAAGTAGAGGTAAAAGATAGTTCAAATAATAGCAGGAAAAGCGAGATAAAACAGTTTAAAACAACTGGTACGTTGGTGATTGATAAAGATGTGAAAAAACAAGAGACACCGGCAGAAGAAAAAGAACAACAGGAATCTGATACTCAAAAACAGCAGATAGATACTGGGGAGAAAAATACTGAAAATATCGAATTAAAACTCAACGTGCCTATTACAAAAACAGAAAACAGTGCATTGCGAAAAGAAATTGTCAACCGTCTTGCGTTGGATTTTCAGGAAGTGATCAAATTAGTCGCGTCCGGAACGCTCAAAGAGGATACATCATCATTAGGGCAATTTATCTCATCGCTTTCAGAAGAAATTCCTGCTCCGCAAATTATTGAGGGCTTGCCGATTATTGATATCACGTCAACAACTGCGACATTTGCATGGAAAACAGATAAACCCTCCAATAGTTTAGTGGCGATTGTTCCTGTCGGGCTCTATAAATCAACAGCAGTGGAGCCCTATATCATTGAAACCGGCAATTCGCGAGAACTTGTGACAGATCATACAGTAACAGTTACTGAATTGCGGCCTGATGCGGCATATCATTACCAAATTCGATCCCAAGGTTCATTAGGACTGGTTGCCAAAAGTAGGGATTATGAATTTAAGACACTTTCGGAAAGGTTAGATATCATCGTTGCGGAAGTGTTGGATATAAAACCGACGCGAGCTACTGTGTACTGGCGGACAACTATAGATGCGGATAGCCAAGTGGAGTTTACGCCGTTAAATGAGAACGGAGAACCGATTATTAAAGACAAAGGCACGCAAGGGAAAACAGACACATCATTAGAGCATACCGTAGAGATTCAAAATTTATCAGCTGGAAAAAAATATTTATTACGAGTGATCAGTCGGGATAAAAGCGGGCAAACAATAGACAGATATTTAAATCCAATCAAAACCCCAACAGACAGTGAAAAACCGGAAATGAGCCAAATTACCTCCGAATCAACGCTTTATCCTGGTGCTCAACCGAAAGTGCAAACATTGATACTGTGGAAAACGAACGAGCAGTCAAATAGTCAAGTCATGTATTGGCCCGGGTTAAAAGAACCCGCAACAGAAGAAGAAAAAATGAGAACTCAAGTGAGTAATGAATATACGAAAAATCATGTTATCGTAGTAACGAATCTGGTGCCTGGTAATGTGTATCAGTATCGCGTAAAAAGCGTTGATGAAAGTGGGAATATTACGTTATCAGAAGCATATACCATGCTTGCGCCGTCAACAAGCGAAAGTGTGATTGATGTGATTACAAAGAATTTTGCTGATATTTTTGGCTGGTTGCGACTGAGATAATGACAATACTGTAGTATGAAATTGCAATATACGTTTTATTTCGCGTTTCGGATGTTTCAAACAAGTAAATTGAGAACATTTTTGACTGTTCTTGGTATTAGCATCGGTATCGGTACGATTTTATTTTTGGTTTCTCTTGGCTATGGGCTCCAATCGTTGTTATTGGAACGGATCGCGAGTAAAAATGCGTTGTTGAGCATTGACATTAAAAGCAAAGAGGATGTATTGCTTATTAATGATGAAGTTTTGCAACGAATTCGCGATATTAAAGATATAGAAGATGTTATACCAGTTACAGCAACCAAAGGATTGATTCGTCTTGATGATGTGCAGGGTGGAACAAACGTCAATATCGTTGATCCGTCATATTTTCAATATTTTCCGACAAAACCGCAGAAAGGGGAGTATATTAGCGCCACAGGCGAAGGGAAAACAAATGGCGTTATTGTGTCAGAAGCGGTACTGCGGTTGTTTAATTTATCAATAAGTGATGTCTTTAATGAAAAAGGAGAACCTATTAAGGAAATAGAAGTTGTGTTATTTTGGGAAGATACTGAAAATACAACAGCAGAGGATGAAAATATTGAACAAACAATTCAATCAAGCAATATTGTGCCTCAAATACTTGAACAGAAGTTTTTCATCGTCGGGGTTATGAGAGAGCCGGTAGTAACATATATGTATATTGCACGGCAAGATGTGCCCAATATTCCCATAACAACATATAGCGAAGCAAAAGTGAAAGCCGCGACAGATGAGGCGCGTGAAACAGCGCGCAACAGTGCGCTTGAAATGGGATTTGAAGTGGCGGCTATTGTTGATACCCTTGTGCAGACAACGCGGATTTTCAGAATCATTCAAATTACGCTTGGGGTGTTTGGACTTGTCGCTTTGGTTGTTTCGGCTATTGGTATGTTTAATACCATGACCATTGCCTTACTTGAACGCACGCGTGAAATTGGCATTATAAAATCCATTGGCGCGCGCAGAAAAGATGTGGCGAATTTGTTTTTGATTGAGTCAGGTATGTTAGGAATTTTAGGTGGCTTAGGCGGAATTCTTTTTGGCTATCTTATGGGGGTTATTTTTAATCTCGGATTGAATATTCTGGCATCATTTTTAGGCGGACAATCGCTTGAGTTATTTGAACGACCGTTATGGTTTATTGCAACCATTTTTGTTTTTTCCGGTATTGTCGGATTTGTAACCGGTATCTATCCTGCCATTCGGGCAAGTAAGTTAAACGCGCTGGAAGCATTGCAGTATAAGTAAAAATATAACATCCGAAATTCGAAACTTTCTACTACGTCATCCCCGCCGAAAGCGGGGATCCAGGAGTTATGTACAAGTTCTGGATTCCCGCCCCTGCGGGAATAACAGAAGGGCGTTGTTTTGTTAAATTTCGTCATTCAAAGCTATGGAGCCAATCATCCGAGCAAAAGATGTCAATGTAACATATACATATGGCGAGACAAAGTTTAGAGCGTGCAGAGACGCGACTCTTGATATTTATCCGGGAGAGTTTGTCGTTATTTTTGGGCCTTCGGGCTCAGGAAAATCAACCCTGCTGTATGCAATTTCAGGGCTTGAACGCGTTGATTCAGGAGAAATCTGGATTAAAGATGTGTGTGTAACATCAGCAAGACATGATGATTTGGTAAAAGTTAATCAAACCGAGTATGGTTTTATTTTTCAATCATATAATCTTATTAATCGCCTGACATGTTTGGAAAACGTTATTTTACCCGGAGCTATAGCCGCTCTTCCTCGAGATGAAGTGAACGCCCGGGCTGAAAAATTATTAAAACGTTTTGGTATATGGGAACATCGCAATAAATACCCGACTAATCTTTCAGGAGGCCAACAACAGCGTGTTGCGATATCCCGTTCGTTAGTGAATAATCCGTCCATTCTCCTTGCTGATGAGCCAGTGGGTAACCTTGATAGCACAAATGCGAAACTCGTGATGAATATTATGATGGAATTGAATAAAGAAGGCATTACTTTGATTTTGGTCACTCATGACTCTACGTATATTAAATATGCGCATAGAACCGCGTATGTTCGAGATGGCGCGATTGTGCGTATTCAGGCAAATGCAAACCGCAAACAAATTAAACCGTCAAGCGGCGATGAGGCGCAACGGAGCAGGATGGATCTGTTAATGGATTCATATCCGGAATTGGTTATCTATGGATTTCCTCACATGGAACCCATTATTAAAGCAAAAATGATTGCGCAGTATTTGACTAATCCGTTGGAAAGCAAGCAAATGCAGAATCTTGAGCTTATTATTGAGCAGTTTTTATTAAAAAAAATAGATCGTTCTCAATGTAGTGATGCGTTGCAGGCATCTATAACCGAAAAAGGCGTAGGGTTTGGCAAGAGGCAAGCGGAACAATGTGTCCGTATCGTTGATACTATTGTGAATGAAGGTGTTGTTGTTTCTAAACAAGGCGATTCTGATTTATTATCAAAAGCAGATGCTATTGCAGTACGCTTGCGTGTAATGTTAAAGAATGATTACACATTGCGCTTATCGCCATCCCAGCAAAAGAGTTTTGATACTGGGATTGAAATGCGGCTCGCAAGCCAGATTAAAAAAGATGAATTTGAGGACTTTTTGAGCCGTTCTTCTAAAAAAGGAGGTGTAGGTATAAGCTCTGCTTTAGCTCGCAATATTGCTCGAGAAGTAGAGTTAGCTATTTTAATAGGATACGAAGAAGAGCAATAAAACCATGCATATGGAGAGACGGGGTTAACCCCGTCTCCTCTTTTTTTTACAGCAACTTGAAAAAAAAGCATTATTGTGCCAAAATAGAGCAAGAAAGCCCTTTTTAATAGTGCCTTATGTATCTTTCTATTTATGACATTGTTTCAAATAGTCCTTTTGGTTTTTTTTATCTTTATCATTGTTCGTGTTGTGTTGAAGTACGCGCGTAAAGAAATCACATTACGGGAGTGTTTATTATGGAGTGGTTTTTGGGTTATATCAGGAGCGCTTGTCGGGTTTATGCGACAAACCGATATTGTGGCACGTCAATTTGGCATAGAGCGTGGAGCAGATCTCTTTATCGCGCTATCCATTGTTATCGGATATTATGTTATGTTCAAAATTTTTGTTCACATTGAACGCCTTGATCGCGATATCACAAAAATCGTGCGCAAGATCGCGATAGAAGAACAGAGTAAAAAGTAATATGCCACAGCCGACAGTCGCTATTTTGATCGTTACGTATAATAATGAAAAAGATATTCCGCATTTGATGGAAAGTTTAAGACACACTGATTATTCGCCAGAACACGTCCATGTATATATTGCAGACAATAATTCTCATGATTCAACCATCTCTCTCGTGCATACTTTTACACATGCGTTTCCGTTTGAGTATATTTTGATTGAACATAAAGAAAATTTCGGATTTGATGTCGCGAATAACGAGTTGTACCAACGCGCAAAAAACGAAAAAAATTCTGATTATGTGGTATTGCTGAATCCGGATACTGCCGTGGATCCGCAATGGCTGAAAAAGCTTATTGTTTGCATGGAACAGCATAAAGAAGTCGGTGCGGCGCAATCGCTTCTTTTATTGAAATCCGATCCGGAAAAAATAAACAGCGCCGGAAACGCGCTGTTTTACGGAGGCATCGGATACGTTTCGCGCATGGGAGAAAAGGGCGATACAGTATACTATCAGAACATTGCTGAAATCGGATACGCCAGCGGAGCGGCTGTGTGTTACCGCGCGTCTGTGTTGAGTGAAACAGGGTTATTTTATCCTGATTTTTTTTATCTTGAAGATGCTGATTTGTCATGGCGTATGCGTTTATTGGGGTATTCAATTATTATGTGTCCACAATCGGTTGTGTGGCACAATTATAGCTACTCAAAAGGTGTCTATAAAATGAAAGCCATAGAATTAAACCGTCATAAAGCGCTTTTGCAAAATTACAAAATTCCTACGCTTATTGTCTTACTTCCCATGCTGTTACTTTTTGAAATCATGATTATCGCGCTTTCATGTGTACAGGGCTGGGGCAAGGAGAAGTTAAAAAATTACAAAGAACTCTGGTCTGTGCGCGGTTGTATCATTGAACGCCGAAAGCACATTCGTCATACCCGAAAAATTAAAGATAGAACGGTTATCCGGCAGATGGCGCTTGCTATTCATTTTCCTGAAGGAGATCCGTTGGTTTTGACATATATGGTAAATCCGCTTTTTATAGTATATGGCTGGATTATCCGCGCCTGTATATGGTGGTAATATGAAAATAGCCATTATTACAACAACTTTTCCTCCGATTGTCGGCGGGATGGCAGTGGCATCGTATTATCATGCCACGCTTTTAGCGCAGCACGGAGTTGAGGTGCATGTTTTTACGCAGACAATAGATCAAAAGAGCGAAGATGCGAACTATCCCTTTACTGTTCATCGTTTGACTCCGCGCGTTCGTTTTGGATACTCTGCCTATGCTCCACAATTAAAAAAAATACTTAAAGAATATTCCGCTTTACTGATTGAGTATCCCGCGTATGGTTTGGCAGAACCTGCGTACCAAGCCGCACAGAGCTACAATATACCTTTATTTGTATACTATCACATGGATACCATCGCTGACGGCATTAAAGGAGCAGTGTTTTTTCTGTATCGAAAAATCATGTTTCCTCGTATATTAAAACAAGCGCGCGGAGTTTTAGTCGCGAGCGATGCGTATGCACGTCATTCCTATCTTTCCAATCATAAGACACTTCTTGCGAATCGCTTATCTGTTATTCCATTGGGCGTTGACACACGGCGTTTTTATCCCGGCGGAGGCAACAGCGATATTTTGCAATTACTTGATATAAAACGTTCTGATACGCTTATCGGATTTGTCGGCGCTCTTGATTCCCAACATTATTTTAAAGGTATCCCTGTGTTATTACGCGCGCTTGCGTGTCTTATCCGAAAATATCCACTTCCTTCTTTTCAATGTATTATTGTGGGTGATGGAAATATGCGTTCCGAGTATGAAAAATTATCGCGTGATCTTGGCGTTTCTCAATATGTTATTTTTGCGGGGAAAGTATCGCATACTGATCTACCTCGTTATTTTCAGCTTTTTGATATGTTTATTTTACCCTCAACCGATCAGTCAGAAGCATTCGGATTGGTGGTGCTTGAAGCAATGGCTTCGGCAAAACCGGTGATAGTTTCAGATTTACCCGGGCCACGTTCCCTTGTTGACCACGAAAGTGACGGGTTCATTTTTTCTTCGGGAGATGATCAGGCGCTTGCGAGCTATGTATATGAATTGTTAAATGATACTCACAAACGATCTTCTATGGGCGCTCGGGGCAGAGAAAAAGTCGCGCGTACATATCAATGGCCAATTATCGGCGCTCAACTGTATGAATATATTCGCACTCATATCTAAAGGAATCCATTTTTTTAAACAGCATCCATTATACAAAGGAGTGATTGCATATATATTTTTTGCAATGCTTTTGTATTTCTCTATTAACCATACATTTCCCATAATGGTTCGTTATGGAGTATTAGTGTTATTTCTTGGGATTGGCGGTTCTTTTTTTAAAACATTTCTTGATCGTTTTATACATCTCTCGTATTGGTGTCTTTATCCGCTCTCAATGGCATTTTTTATACTAAGCGTGTCATTAAGCGCCGGAATCCCGTTGGTTTTTTACCGATACAGTCCGTTTATTTTTTCTTTATTTGTTTCTGTGCCATTCCTGTTAAGGTGTGTAGTGAAAGATAGTGATCCCAACTGCGCGCCTTTGGAAACGGGAAAAGACGATTCAGTCCCCGTATTCCGCGTGCCTGTGAAAAAAATGGTTGTCGCGGTTTTGATATCAGGCATAGTGACGGTGCTCTTTTTTTTCTTTGCTCGTACAGGGGAACATATCCTTCACCCGTGGCAGGTAGTTCATCCGCTTGCTCTGTGGGCTTTTGCAGTGATGACAGTGCTTGTTGTGGTGGTTATTTTTTCTCAAGCGTCATTGAGAATAGCGTTTTTTTTGATTATTGTTCATTCGCTTGTTTTGCATGCATATTTGCCCATTGTATATGATTCAGGGTTTGGCGGAGATCGCTGGCGGCATATTGCATCAGAGCGGTATCTTTTAACAGGAGAAATATATGAACCCGGATTGATCGGCGAAGACGCGATTTCGACAAAAAAAATATTCAGCATGACTATTCCAGAGGTATTTATCGCCGGCAATAAAACATCATATGCTCCGCAATGGGCGCTGACGATTTTTTTTCACCGCGTCACGGGTATTTCTGTGGAGGATGTTGATCAGTGGATTGTTCCTTTGTTGTGGTTTTGGTTTGTGCCGATGATCATGTATTCCATCGGAAAAGTATTATTTCAGGAAAAGCGCTGGGCATTGCTGTGCGCATTTATTCCCAGTATGTTTTTCCCGTATCAGGTGTATGGCAGTATCACGATCGCGGTCGGGATCGGGCAGATGATGTTTTTGTTTATTGTGTATTTTTTATTGCAGTATATTCATACAAAAAATATTTCTTTTGCAAAAATGAGTGTATTTCTTACATTGCTCCACTATTTCAGTTATATCCTTCATCTTTTTTTAGGAGGTATTGGTGTGATTTTGGCAGGATGTTTGGGTTGGGTGTATGCAAAAAAACACAAAGCATGGTTGTATGTGTTTTGTGTTTTGTGTTTTGTGCTTTTTATCATTTTAATCCCCTTGAGTGAGTATATATTTGGTTTCAGCACTTTTCAATTTGAAAAATTATATCCACAGACATTAGTTTTAAGCGCGGCTGATGCATTTGGGCGACTTACAAACATTGTTGGATATAATCATTATGGATCATATATCGGTGAAGGAAATTTTTTATACGAAGCAAACCGTTTACCAAAAAGCAGTGCATCGTTTTTGAGATGGCCGTATTGGCCTATGATTCTTTCGCTTATTGTATACGGTATGGCGGGTATCGGTTGGGTATTGGCGCTTAAAAAGAAATCATCTCGGCAATGGAAATTCATCGCCTTGTTTTGCGGAATTCTTGGGGCTTCATATTTTATCTCCTGGTTTTTAATGGATGGCTATCACACGCTTGCGCGGCGGCTTGACTTAAGTATTGCGCTTTTTGTTGGATTGTTATTTTTATATGGAGCGCGTTGGATTATACATCGCTTTTCTTTTCCCCTCCTTTATAAGGAGAGGGGAGGGGGTGGTATCCTTACGGCACACAACATCCTTATTTTATTCATTATTGGTATTTCCTTTGTTACGTTATCCACCTATGCGTCAGGCCCGATTTTGGATCGCGTAACAACTGACGAACTATCTGCGGCAGAATATTTGTGGGCTGAATTGCCCAGCATAGTATCGGATTCAAATCAGTATTGCGTACTTGCAAACACATGGCCATTACTTGCGGTTGAAAGTGTGTCAGCGCGTGAAGTGATCGGAGGCGGGTTTCCCGTGTATACTGAATACGCCCAACCGGAACGAGTGAAGCTCTTTGAAAAAATGTCCCAGCATCCGAACCAAAAATTATTAGAGAGAGCATTGGCTGTAACCACCGCAAAAACGTGTTTTTATATGACAGAATATCGGTTTATCAATAGAAGAGTGTATACAGAAACAGTGAAACTTTTAGGCGCTCCGGAAAAAACATTTGGCGATGTTCTCATTTGGCGGTATGTGTCTCGTTTGTAGAGACGCCCCGATGCCTGCCCGCCTCTGGAGGGGGGCGTCTCAATAACGGCAGTATGTATCATTCAAGACGTGTCTTTCCAAAGGCGGGCAGGCAGTGGCATGTCTCTACAACGCCATGTTATAAGGTAAAGAGTTGTAAATGAATATGAAAGAAATGAATAAAAAGATGCAGTATAGCATAAGAATTATCGGCGGTATTATGATTGCCTTTATTTTCGCATGGCTCATGTACCAAGACCGCATTCCCTCGGGCATACAAACGATTGTGTATGACAATGCATTTACACCAGTGATTGAACCATGGTCTCCACCAAAGCGATTTTTAAGCAAATTAACCGGAACTATTGATATTGTCACAGACCCTGTGTACCTTGGCGTTCATCTTCCGCGTAAGTTTGATACTGTAACGCTTCGTATTTGGTATCAAGATAGTGATAAAAAGTTGACTCATATCGGCCCGCGTCTTGCATCTGATAGATTTGATCAATGGGATTACAATCTTGTGGCGATTGAACCGGATGGCGAAGAAGGGGGGTGGAACATTGCAAAAATACATTCTCCGCTCTTTACGGCTGATTTTAACAAACGCGTGTATACCTTTATTTTTTCCGCACCCGGACTTGATACAACTCAATCAAAAATCACGATAAAAAAAGTAGAATTCACGTTCACCCGCGAGCCATTAACATGGCAAAAGGTAAAACGATTTTTGAAGATGTAATACATTAGGCGAAGAATATAGTGTACAATTATTGCGGAGTTTTCAAGTATTACTTTCCTATTATATACTCCATGCTCTGGTAATAAAATAACCTTTAAACTAACATACATCAATGTATTGATACATCGATGTAATAAAAAAGGAGTATGATTATAGTATGATTAAAATAATTTTAAAAAAAGGGGAGGGAGGGAAAGGAGAAGGAAAGGGAAAAGAAATGTTAAAAAGAGTATTAAAGATATCGAAAGAAGAAGTGATTAGAAGTATATTTAAAGAAGTGTTTATTGTATATACAATAGCAGTCGTTTTGTTGTTATTGAGTGAAGATATAAAATATGGGTTTGTGAGTTTTTATATTAAAACGAATTATCTCATTTTTATATGGGGGATATTATTTGTAGTATTTCTTGCAGTATGGGATAAAAAAATTGACAGCCGGACTTAATATCACACTAATGTGTTAAGTCCAGCTGAAACGTCGTGGCGCGCTAACAGAGGTAGAACGCAAAATCGCCGAGTTCGCGTGTCTTTACACGCCTGGGTTTCTCTCTGGATATGCAAGTATCGTAGCCGATTTCATACCTCTTCGTCTGTTATAAAACGAGCTTTGTATTTATTTTCCTTCCTCGAAATGACCATAAATAGCAATACTTGTCAATTTTATACATATATGATATGGTGAGGTAGTATTTTAAAGAGATATCTATGCTAAAAGGCGTTAAAATAAAGCAAATTAAGCGGTTTTGCGATGATCGGGGGTTTTTATGCGAGGTGCAAAAACAAGGTGAAGAAACTGCGATTGATGTAAAACAGACCACATATACCGAAACCTACCCGGGCGTTATTAAGGCATTTCATTGGCATAAAAATCAGACAGACGCCTGGTTTGTTGTAAAAGGTGAAATCCAAATTGTAATGCATGATCTGCGCGAAGATAGTGAAACAAAAGGCCAGACACAGGTGGTGTATGCCGGCGAAAGCAATCCTATTATGGTGATTATCCCCTCTGGTATTGCGCATGGGTATCGGGTGTTAGGCACGCAAAAAGCTGGTCTGTTTTACCACACAGACCAGCCATACGATCCTGCCAATCCGGACGAAGAACGCATACCGTTTGATGATCCAAAGATTGGGTTTGGGTGGGAGACAGAGAATAAATAGAGCAATCCTAATTTACAAATACACATGAATGATCCGAATACTACAAATGCCAAAAAATGATATTTAACGTATTAGTAGATTCGGATGCGATTAGTAGATTAGGATTGCTTTCCTTGTATGCGTTATCTCATCACCGGCGGAGCTGGATTCATGGGCTCCAATTTCATTAAACATATTTTAAAGACGCAACCGGATGCGTCTGTTTTGAATTTAGATAAACTGACGTACGCGGGGAATCTGGATAATATAAAAGAAGTAGAAAACGATCCTCGTTATACATTTCAAAAAGGCGACATCACAAAACGCGAAGATGTGGAACTCGCCTTTGCAAGCCAGCCGGATATTGTTGTTAATTTTGCCGCGGAAACCCATGTTGACCGTTCTATTATGGATCCTGCCGCCTTTGTCATGACAGATGTCATCGGAACCCATACCTTGCTTGAATCCGCAAAAAAATATAAAGTTGAAAAATACATTCAAATTTCAACTGATGAAGTATACGGTCATATTGAAGGCGAAGGATATTTTACCGAAGATACTCCATTTCGTCCACGCAGTCCATATTCCGCTTCCAAAGCCGGAGCAGATCATTTGGTGCAAAGTTACTTCACAACATACGGATTGCCGACGATTGTTACTCACAGTTGCAATGTATACGGCTATAATCAGCATCCTGAAAAATTCATGCCGTTATTTATCACCAATCTTTTAGAAGGAAAAAAAGTGCCTTTGTACGGTGATGGATCACAGGTGCGGGAATATATTTTTATTGATGATTATTGCCGCGCGCTGGAACATATTATCACCCACGGCACAGAAGGCGAGGCATACAACATTTCCGCCGGCCATAGCATGAAAAATAAAGATGTGGCATTGATGATTCTTCAGGCACTGCAAAAAAATGAATCGCATATCGTTCATGTTAATGATAGACCCGGGCACGATGTAAAATACGCTGTGAATGCTGATAAATTAAAAGCCCTTGGCTGGAATCCGGAATTCAATTTTGAACAAGGATTACAGAAAAAAATTCAATGGTACAAAGACAACGAATGGTATTGGAAAAAAGTGAAACAAAGCCCTGAATTTATTGATTATTACAAGCGGCAGTATCCTGATTTATCATAAAAAATTTTTCATGGCCTCATTACTCTAATATTGAATTCTCGTATGAACATAGCCATTTTAGGAGCAAAAGGAATGCTGGGGATTGATCTTTCGACAGTACTGCAACAGCATACGCTGACCCTTTTGGACATCGGGTACGGAGATATTACAAAATCTACTGAACTTCGTGAAATTTTAACGCTTAAACAGCCGCATGTTGTTATTAACTGCGCCGCTTTTACCCGAGTTGATGACTGTGAAAGCCAAAAAGAATTAGCTGTACGTATTAACGGCCTTGCCGTAGCAGATATCGCGGAAATATGCAAAGATATTAACGCGGCATTGATTCACATTTCAACTGATTATGTATTTGACGGTACTCATGAAAACGGCTATTTTGAAGATGATATCCCGTCGCCAATAAACACCTACGGTTACAGTAAATTGGTAGGGGAAAAAATATTACAAGGAGAAGAAATCGAAGGGCGAAAAATAGATACACAAGAACTTAAATGGTATATTGTGCGGTTGTGCTGGTTATACGGGAAAAGTGGAAAGAATTTTGTTGATACCATGATAGAGGTTATGAAAAAAAATCAAGAAGTCAAAGTGGTTACTGACCAATGGGGGAAGCCCACGTGGACCATGGACGCGGCGCGACAAATACAGCTCATTGCGGAGACACTTCCAGAATCAGGTATCTACCATGTTTCTAATGAAGGTATTGCCAATCGTTTTCAATGGGTATCAAAAATCAAAGAAGTTCTCGCTCTGCATACTATCCTTATTGAAGGACATTCGTCCGATTTTCCCACCCCAGCGAAGCGTCCTATGTACTCACCCTTAGTTAATACAAAACTTCCACCCATGAGATCATGGGATAAAGCACTGGAAGAATATCTTAGTTAAATTCAAAATTCGAAGTGTGTTGCGAGTTTCGTGCTTCGAATTTCGGATTTAAATTTAATATGACACTATGAAAGGCATTGTACTTGCAGGAGGCCACGGCACGCGGCTGTTACCGCTCACACGCGTTACGAATAAACATCTTCTTCCGGTTTACAATAAACCGATGATTTATCATCCCATTATGTCACTTATTCAGGCCGGGATTACGCAGATTATGATTGTGTCCGGAAAAGGACACGCAGGTCATTTTTTGGAATTATTAGGATCAGGCAAAGAACTTGGGTGTAAATTTTCATACGAGGTGCAAGAGGAGGCAGGCGGTATTGCTCAAGCGCTGGGGTTATGCGAGGACTACGCTGATAATGAAGATGTTGCCGTCATACTTGGAGACAATCTTTTTACTGATCAAGAAAAAATCAGTTCAGCTATCCATGAGTTTCCTCAACACAAAGGCGGTATGATTTTTTTAAAAGAAGTTCCAGACGCACAGCGATTCGGCGTTGCCACTCTTGAAAACGATACAGTTGTCAAAATTACGGAAAAACCTGAACATCCTGAAAGCCCATACGCAGTGACTGGTTTGTATTTGTATTCTGCTGATGTGTTCCGCATTATATCAGAACTTACGCCATCAGGCAGAGGAGAAATGGAAATAACCGATGTTAATAACGCATATATTGAAAAAGGGAACATGCGCTATGCTATTTTGCAAGGCGATTGGACTGATGCGGGCACGTTTCCGTCTCTCATGCGCGCGACACTGCTTGCCGCGCATAACGAACAAGCATTTAATAATCCAATTCTTGCTGATGTTTTAAAAAAGATTATAAAAGAAGAGTCAGAAAAATAGCATAATGGTGGGTTCGAATTGCGTCCGCCAGCTGGCGGATCGGATGTTGTTACGGTCGTATCCGAAACCTCACAATGCCTGGATGAGCGCCGTCTGACACGCCGGTATAGAGCCACTTTCCATCAGTCATTGGCTCTATTGGGGTGATGGGTTGAGCGCGTTTGACAAGAGTGCGAGTCATTGGAGGAGTATGCAAATCGGTTTCAACAACATCTATTGACAAAGGGTATATAACTAATCCGTGCCGATCGCCAGGCATCCACACAAGAGATTGAACAGCATCTTTCAGCTGACTCAATTCTATGGGCGGAACGAATTGATCAAACGCCACATCAAGATACCAAAGAGTTTCATTTGTGATATACAACGCTTTTGTATGATCTCCGTTCCATGTTATATGCTCAACCTGTTCGCTGGTAAAAGAAAACACAGGCATAGAGGCGTTGTAAGATACCGGCGTCGTACGAGGCGCAAGAAACCATTGTTTACGGGATGGAATATATAATGAATAATAATTTTTTACCACTTTAAACTCTGCATCTTCGGAAAAAAGAGGTAATCCCATAAGCGTGCGAGGTTGAAGTTTAGTATCTTTTAAATCGAAGGCCAGAAGAGTCCATTGGGGAGGGGGTGATTCGTCCATTTCGTCTTTTGTTGTGTTATTTTTTTCCGCGATAAAATCAGAGTTCGTTGGCTGAATGACTGGTAAAAACAATTCATACTCATCAATGCGGAACTCTCCGTATTCGCCTGTATACAGATGCGCGGGACGCGATAAAGCAATATCAATAAGCCATAATTCTTGTTTCCGTTCACACAAAAGTAGTGTATCATCAAACGGATGCCAACTGCATGATTCTGGTAAAAAATTGAGTATTTTTTTAATATCAATCGGGCTGTCATCTCGAGAAATCATAAAAACCATTGCGCGAGAAGAGGTAGTGAGTACTATTTTTTTCTCACTTTTTGCCCATGAGAGATGACGCAACTCTTCTCCCTTCGCAAGGGTTGTTATTGTTTTTTCTGTTTCTTGCAGTAATGATTCTTGAAGGTTTTTCAGTATAAGTTTTGAGGAAGCTGTTTGTTTTTTTACTTCAATCGCGTAACGTAGTCTGTGACTTGGGAAAAATAAATGAGGTTGCGTTTCCGTTGATAGTGAGCCCTCCATTGGAATGGCCGGAAATAATTGGATATTTTCGGCAAACGTCGTCATTTTAGGATAAATGTACACATCTTTTTCCCATACTGAAAATTCCGGTGACTGTAGCCGAATGTGGTGTATGCCTGGGAGGAGATGCGATAACACCGCAGGGGTTGTTTTACCAGTCGGTTTCCCGTCTGCCTCAATTGAAATATCTTTGGGATAGGAACGGATAACAAAAGACCCTGTTTCAACAAACTCAAATGTGCGAGTATCAAACCGAAATCCCGTCCCATACAGCAGGACAAGAGGCGCTGTTATAAAAAAAAGAAGAGAAAACCCGAATACCAAAATTCTTTGATGTTTTCTGATCATAGATGACAAAATAATTTCTCTGGTTTATACTATTCCTGTTGTACTATGGCTACTATACTTACGATACAAGGCGGACGCCGGCTGAAAGGAGAGATAACAATTGCGGGAAACAAGAATGCCGCAACCCCTTTAATTGCCGTATCTTTGCTTATTTCAGGCACTGTGCGATTAACCAATGTGCCTCGTATTCTCGATGTGTTCAATATGATAGAACTACTCAAGGGGTTGAATGTTAGCATTGACTGGCACGGGCCTCAAGAGTTATGGATTGACGCAAGATCGGCGGATAGTAAAAAATTAGATGATGACCTTGTCAAAAGCATGCGTTCATCAGTATTGCTCATGGGCCCGCTTCTTGCCAGATTTAAAAAATTCTCACTTTCAGAGCCAGGCGGATGTATTTTAGGAAATAGACCTTTGGAAACCCACTATGGCGCCCTTGCTCAATTAGGAGCTGATATACAGGTTGATGGCCGTCATATACGGGTAAGCGCGAAAAAATTAGTACCAACTGATATTATTCTACCAGAATTTTCAGTAACAGCAACTGAAAATATTATTATGGCGGCAGTCGGGCTTAAAGGGATTACCACGATTCGGGGGGCGGCAATCGAGCCGCATGTTCAGGAGTTGATTCAGTTTTTAAATTCAGCAGGAGCGCGCATTATTTTATACCCGCAACATCGGATAGAAATACATGGCGGAGTTGCGTTAAAAAGTGTTGAGCATCGTATTTCAGGAGATCCGAATGAATTCGCAACTCTTGCGGTTATTGCCGCAACCGCAGGAACCAACATGCTGATAAAAGGAGTGCGGCCTGATCATAATGAAATGGTGCTATTAAAACTGAAATCAGCCGGCGTGTCGTGCGCGCTTTCAAAACCAAACCGATTTGGCGAAGTTTCGGTTAGCATAAGGGGAATCGCCAAAGGGAAATCTTATACATCTTTTAAACTGCAAGCCCTTCCGTTTCCCGGCTTTCCCACAGATGCGGAATCCCCGTTTACTGTGCTTGCGACTCAATCCCAAGGGATGTCTCTTATTCATGATCCATTATACGAAAGCCGGCTTGTTCATATCCCTGATCTTGTTCGTATGGGAGCGAAGGCATTTATTTGCGATCCGCACCGTGTTATTATTATTGGAAAGACCCAACTGTTCGGCCAGCGGATTAAGAGTTTAAATCTTCGCGCAGGAGGAACGCTCCTTGCCGCCGGGCTTATTGCGCAAGGGGAAACAACGATATGTGATGCGGAAATTATAGATAGAGGATATCAGGAATTAGACAAGCGCTTAAATGCAGTCGGCGCTGATATCACTCGAATTGAAACATAACCTCCATTCCGACTAACCCATCTTATTATATGAATTTCAATACGTCTTTTTCATGGAAACGCATCATCACCACATCAGTCGTTTTGGTGACTCTTTTTTTATTTGGTTTTGTTGTGGGTAGAGATTCTGTCAGCACTCTTTCCGCAGAAACAGGAAATCAATCGCGATTGTTAAAAGGCCTGTTTGGCCCTGCTGATGAGTCAGTTGTTAGTGATCTTGATTTCCAAACATTTTGGGATGTATGGAAACGAATTAAATCCACCTACGTCAATACGGATGTTCCAAATGAAAAACTTTTTTATGGCGCGATTTCAGGATTAGTCCAATCCCTTAATGATCCGTATTCTGAATTTCTTGATCCTAAAACAACACAAGAATTTCAAGATGAGCTTGACGGCGTTTTTGAGGGAGTGGGTATGGAAATCAGTGTAAAAGACAAAAAACTTACCATTGTAGCTCCCTTACCCAATACTCCTGCCATGAAAGCCGGATTACGATCAGGGGATATTATTGTACTGATTAACGCTGAAGATGTGAGTTTACTTACCCTTGACGGCGCTGTAAAAAAAATCAGAGGCCCTCGCGGCACTACGGTTACATTAACGATATATTCCAAAGGAGATGGCGAACCCCGCGAAGTGATCGTTACCCGAGATATTATTCAAGTCCCGAGTATTTCATGGAAGCAGAGGGATGATGGAATCATCCACCTGCAGTTGTTTCAATTCAACGAAAAAACCATGCCGGAAATTAAGGCAATGCTCAAGGAAATAAATAAAGAAAGCGTACAAGGGATTATTCTTGATGTGCGCAATAACCCGGGAGGATACCTTGAGACCGCGGTTGAAGTATCATCTCTTTGGATTGACAATAGTAGTATTGTTTCGGAAAAATATCGTAATGGAACATCAGAAGAACATCCTGCTACAGGGAGGACCTATTTTAAAGGTATCCCTACTGTTGTTCTTATTAACGAAGGAAGCGCATCTGCGTCAGAAATCGTAGCAGGCGCGCTTCAGGATAGCGCAGTGGCAAAAATTATCGGAAAAAAAAGTTTTGGCAAAGGATCGGTTCAAGAGTATGAAACACTGCCTGACTTGTCATCGTTAAAACTCACTGTGGCAAAATGGTACACGCCAAAAGGACGATCCATTAATGAAGAAGGGATTACTCCTGATATTGAAATTGATATGACTCGCGAGGATGCTGACACGCAAAAAGACCCGCAATTAGACAAAGCCATTGAGATTCTTTCACAGTAATGTCTGGTTTGTTATGTGTCGTTTGAATGTTGTTATTTAGTAACGTATGGATATCTTATTATTGTCAGATGTAAAAAATATTGGGAAAAAAGGAGATATCATTACAGCAAAGGAAGGGTTTGCGCGCAATTTTTTATTGCCAAAAAAATTGGGTATGATCGCGACTCGTGAAACACGAACAGTGCTCCAACGGCAAAAAGAAAAAACGCAAAAAACATCAAAAGCCAATGAGTCGCGCAGTCGAGAATACGCACGGCAACTTGAAGGAAAAATTCTCACATTTACAAAGCCAAAAACAGAAAAAGGGACACTCTATGCCGCGCTGACAGAACAGGATATAAAAGAAGCAGTTCATGCCCACATAGGTGTAAGCCCTGCAGCTCTTTCTTTGTCATCACTGCATCATCTAAAACATGTGGGCCAGTATAGTATTTCTGTTGATTGCGGACATAACGAGCGTGCTACTCTCGTGGTTCAAATAACGTGATAGTGGTTTTGTTGCACTACTGTATTATTATCAACAATCAAAGAATAAAATAATGTAACAATCATAACGCTATGCCTCAAAAATATATTTTTGTTACAGGAGGAGTATGTTCAGGCCTTGGGAAAGGCATTGCGAGCGCGTCTATGGGCGCGATTTTAAAAGCAATGGGGAAATCGGTGTTTGTAATGAAATTTGATCCGTACTTAAACGTTGATCCTGGCACCATGAATCCTTTTCAGCACGGAGAGGTGTTTGTGACAGACGATGGTGCTGAAACAGACCTTGATTTGGGCCATTATGAACGTTTTATTGATGTCCCATTGTCAAAATTGTCAAACGCCACAACAGGCCAAATATATCAAGAATTGCTTGAAAAAGAACGGGAGGGCGCGTTTTTAGGTAAAACGATACAAATTATTCCCCATGTTACTGATGTTATTAGAAAACGAATAGAGCGCGCGGCAGATGAGAGCAAAGCCGATTGTATCATCATTGAAATTGGCGGGACGGTAGGCGATATAGAAGGTGAACCATATCTTGAAGCGGCTCGACAGTTTCATCGCGAAAAAGGGGAGGGGAATGTGCTTTTTGCGCATGTAACGCTTCTTCCATATCTTCCGGTAACGCGGGAATTAAAAACAAAACCAACGCAATCAAGCGTGCGTGAACTTCAGCGTCGTGGCATTCAACCACATATTGTATTCGCTCGAGCCGATCAAGATATCCCTAAAGATTTACTCAAAAAAATAACTCTTTTTTGCGATGTAAAGGAAGGCGCTGTTATTCCCAATGTTACCACTCCGAATATTTACGCGCTTCCTTCTATTTTTGAAAGCTATGGGCTGTCTCGTATATTGAGCAAAGAACTTAAATTTTCATACATAAAACCCAAAATGGTCGTGTGGGATAAATTTAGAAAAGGGCCACAAAAAACAATAAAACGCAGGGTAGCATTGGTAGGAAAATATATTTCTCATGGGGATGCGTATATAAGCGTGCATGAAGCGATTGTTTCAGCGGCATTTCATAATAATGTGAGTTGCGTTATTGAAGATATTGATTCAGAAAAAATAGAAAAAAACGACGAGCGCGAGTGGGATAGAATGAAAGCGTGCGATGCGATTATTGTCCCGGGCGGATTTGGCAATCGCGGAATTGAAGGGAAAATTCTTGCGGCTCAATACGCTCGGGAGCATGATATCCCGTATTTGGGGCTGTGCCTTGGCATGCAAATCGCCACCATTGAATTTGCCCGTCATGTGGCCAAGCTTGACTCCGCGACAAGTGAAGAATTTTCAACCAGAGCAAAACATCAGGTGATTCATATTATGCCGGAACAAAAACATATTCGCAAAAAAGGAGGAACAATGCGCTTAGGCGCATATCCGTGTGTGATTAAGCAGGGAACAAAAACAGCACGCGCGTATAAAAGTAAACGTATATCAGAACGTCATCGTCATCGCTATGAATTTAATAATGCGTATCGAAAATCATTCGAATCGCTTGGTATGGTTATCGCCGGCGCCTCTCCTGATAACCATATCGTAGAAATTATAGAATTAAAAAAACATCCATTTTTCATAGGAGTGCAGTTTCATCCGGAATTCAAATCACGTCCATTGCGACCGCATCCCTTGTTTGATGCTTTACTCAAAGCAACGCTTAAAAAATAATATGAGAACTTGTATTATAGAGACGCGCCGTTGTATGCCTTGAGCAACCACTTACCGTTTTTAGACGCCCCATCAGGGCGTCTCTATAATAAAAAAGATGGCGCAACAGCCATCTTTTTTATAGTCCTTATTGTATAGGTATTACATTGACTATTTTAGTAGCCACGCGCTTGCCGTGGTATTTAAGTAGTTTTCGAGTTGAAAATGCGACCTTTCCTTCGGTACCTGCATACAAAGTATCATCTTTACCTTGTTTTACTCCAACCCCTGCATGCACTTTTGTTCCGCGCTGGCGGATAATAATCATACCCGGCTTAACGTATTCGCCTCCGTATTTTTTAACGCCTAATCGTTTTGACTGTGAATCTCGCCCTAACTGGGTAGAGCCGCCTGCTTTTGTATGTGCCATAATAAAGATAAAAAAGCTAAAATAACGTAAAAAGTTTACTATACTATATCCTGTTTTGTCAAGAAAAAAACAGTAACCCATCAGAGTTACTGCCGTATCAGCCCTCCAACGACTGATACGTTGTGAATGCGTGTGAATAAAGCAAATGGTATAACCTTCTCACTCTTTTGTCAATTTTTTTAACATACAGATATAATGATATACTTGTTCGTTATGGAATATGCTATACTTAAAAATGACAGTGATTAGTATCATTTACATACTCACTTATGGCAGATCAAACCACTCTTCCTGAAAAACGAATCATCCCAGCTCAAGAAATAACGCCGTCTTCCCTTGAAAGAAAATTTTCTATTGAATCATCATCAGAACCTCCTGTCCAATCTCCTTCTGAAACAGTACCGCCGCGAGCCATAATAGAATATCCTGTTGTCGGTGCCCCCCGCGATACAGCAGAAACATCTCCTATTGAATTTGATCGTGCGTCAAAGCACGAGGTAACAGAGAGAGTAACTCATCTTTTTTTATGGCATAAAATTGGAGATCTCTCGTGCGGAGAAGCGTATGCCAATCTTGATGAACATCATCAAAAAAAATTCCGGGCTATGAGCAATCCGTTGCGAGATAGAATCATTGATTTAATTTTAAACCATGCTCATTTTTCTTCGGCTCGAGAATCAGAAACAACTTTCTTCTATCTCCTTACAGAAGGAAATGCGTTACGAGATGTATTTCACGCGCTGTTTCCGGATGTGAAGAAAGCGTATCTTGAACAAGAGCTCAAATGCTTTGCAGAAGAAATAAGTGAACAGATATATCCGGAATTATATGCTTCTAACGACAACGCAATCGCAGCGTAGGATGCCGGTTAATGTGTCCGATGCGCCTTCTCTTATGAACCCAATAGAACTGCTCTTGTGGTGGTTGTTTGGCATTGCAGGAGCGCTTATTCTTGCGATTGGCATTGTTTTTATCACGCGGTTTATCATACGAAAACGACACCGCATGAATCACACATTTGGAACAGCTATTCTAAAAATCATTCTACCCAAAGAAGGGAGCGAACAAAAAGAAGAAGGGCAAAAAAAGAACCTTGCCGAGGTGATATCAGTGGCTGAAGTAATGTATGCCAATCTCGCCGGGATCCAACGGCCTAAACCGTGGAACCGATTTTGGAAAGGCGCGGAAATATACATGTCATTTGAAATTATTGTAGAGCGCGGGCTTATCGCTTTTTATATTATTGTGCCAGATGAACTGAAACAATATGTGGAGCAACAAATTCATGCCCAGTATTATCAAGCACATATTGAAGAAGTTCCTGATTATAATATTTTTTCTCCAACCGGAGAAACAACTGTTTCAGCATTAACGTTCAGACGGCATGCTTTTTTTCCAATCAAAACATACCGCCTTATGGATGGCGCCGATCCGCTTGAAGCGTTAACCAATGCATTATCAAAAATAGGGGAAAAAGAAGGCGCCGCTATTCAAATTATTACCTGTCCCATTAAAAGAAAATGGACGAAAAAAGGTCTTCAAATCGCTTCAAAAATGCAACAAGGAAAGTCGTTAAAAAAAGCGCTTGCCGAAGCAGGGATGGGTGTTCCCGGATTAAAAGTTTTTTCTCCGGTTTCCGGAGCCATT
>Ga0209211_10002749_pt1 | contig 29761 bp, 28 predicted proteins | sample RifGroA2_FD_183992 | JGI IMG/M metagenome (GOLD analysis project Ga0209211, IMG submission 183992) | Groundwater microbial communities from Rifle, Colorado, USA - Groundwater A2 (SPAdes) (version 2) | ecosystem: Environmental > Aquatic > Deep subsurface > Groundwater | place: Rifle, Colorado...
AGCGGCAAAAAAGCGAGGTGCGCTCAAAAAAAAGCCTCGGTGCAAACAGAAGTTGGGAGGAGCGTCTGAAAACGCGATTTATTCAGCGTCTCCCTAGGGCGTAGTTCTCTTCATCCATACAGATTGCTCGCCCCCACTCTTTATCTTGGCGAGTAACCACGACAAACCATTTCTGCTTTGGCGACAATTGTTTCAATGTCCAGATTGAGGACTGCACCGTGCATCGTTCCCGATCCTGGGAGGTAATGGTTCGATTGCTGGCCGAAGCGTCGGGGATGGACTCTTCTTCCTTCTTCAACTTCTGATTAAAGTGCCGCTGCACTTTATCGAGAGATTCTCCCTTAACCAAGCGATAGCTGATTTTAGTCGCCACATATTCCATGCGCGTGGTTTTTACGGGTGGACAATAGGCCAGAGTCACTCTGATCTGGCGTGTAGCGCGGTTGCCGCGTAAGAACTCTTCAGGCAAGGGCAACTCGTAAAACTGATGGCTATCGTTTTCGATGGCTGATTCGGCAAGAAGCACTACCTTATCATCGGTAGAGCGGAACAGCGTGTCGGTATTCACCTTGCCGTAGCCAACAACTTGGCGCATGTGTTCTTGCATCGGCTCGGGGAAGGCCGCAATGCACGCTGGAGGAACATCGGCGTGATTGACCAGCAATGCCCTCAGCAAGTTTGCCGATGCACGGGGATAAGTGTTAAGCAATCGCCCGGCCAAATGAGTGACATAGGGGGCAGAAAAGCTCGTGCCGGAAATATCCTTGAGCAGAGTAGCGCCGATGAAATCATGGTTCGGAACCAAAACACCAAGACGGCGATTGTCATTACGAATCTGCCGGCCTTCCTGACGCATTGGCGATGCCAAGTTGCCGCCATGAGCGACAAGATCAGGCTTGAACGCGCCCTTGATAGATGGGCCGTGACGCGTGAACGGAGCGGGCTGATCTTCGGCGGCGGGGCTTAACGCATTGATGTCCCTATCCCCGTATCTCTGTTCGTCAACATTTGCAGTGTGGTTTGCCAACGCGCCAACGGTCAGTACATTCAATGCGGGAGCCGGGTCGATAATGAACGACTCGGGAGCTAACAGGTATTCTGGATATTCAGCCCGCCAATCGGACCGAGGGATCGTTTCAGTACCGCGAAAATTTCCAGCCGAGACGACAAACAAGATGTCATATTCCCGCGCCAACCTGTCGAGCGTATAAGCGATCCCCCGAATATGGCGACCATCGTAAGGGACGTTCTCGTTTCCAAGAGAGAGATTGAAAACTCGGCAACCCAATTCCCCCGCGAAATACTCGACGGCTTTTTCGATGGTCTGCTCGATAGTCGTCTCATCAAACACCGCCTCATTCGTGCCGGCAGCTTTGGTCATAATCTTGCCGCTGCACAGCACCAGTTCAGGCTTCCATTGATTTGCAGCAAGGCATTCTTCGATATTTCCGTACAAGGCAATCCCGGCCACGGCGGTACCATGCCCGACTTCGTCTTCCGCGTCTTGGCCTGCTATGTAACTGGCGGCCTCACCGAATGCCGCACGTAGCAGCGGGTGATTGCTGTTGATGCCGCTGTCCAGTATGCAGATTCTTGCCGCCCCCGATGCTGGGGGGCTGATTCCGTCAATATGAGATGTAACAGGTACATCCATTTGCTGGTAGGTAATTCCCGTGCGTGGCGGCAAGTCCACCAGACGAACATCTCTATGCTCCAAGAGGTGCTCGGCCTGCTCCTTCGTCACTTTAAGGCGATACAACAAAAGGCTATCCCGATTAATCCGATCAATTTGGTGAATACCCTTTGCTTTGATCCATTCCTCAAACCGTTGCACGGCTGAGGTTCTCTCCGGGCTATGCACTCCACCCAACGGCCAGAGTTCAGCATCCAGTTTGAACGTATCCGAATCGGGGATGCCAAAGTGCTTGATCGCCCAACTCTCTCTGTCTTTTCGACTCCAGTTGCCAATACCGTCAAGGGCGAGTAACAAGTTTTGATAGTTAAGGTCGTTACCTTCTGGATGGCCTAACCGGGCAAGGTGATCGGTAAATTCAGCCAAGCCTTGTTCTGATGCAAAGACAATGCAAACAGTTTTATCTTCCTGACTAACAAACTCGACACCATGCTTATTGAGCTTGCTGAGGTCGAGACTGCCGGAATAACTCAATTTGAGAACGAGACTCCCGTCCTCTGCGCCTTGCTGCGCTTTAGCAATTTTGGCAGCCTCGCTTAATGCCGTGCCAAGAAACTGTCCATGAGCTGCCGGATTGGGGCGAAAAACCCCGCCAAAAGCACTTGGATTTTTTGTGCGTCGATCATTGATTAACGGCTCTTTCTCAATGCGAATATGCTCATAGACACCAGCCATGTACTCTCCCAAATTTGGTTAACGAGCCGACCGCATTTCTCTTTCTTTTGCTTGAGACAGGTCTTTCACAGCGAGAAACTCCTGATTGCGAAGAATCATGTGTTTGATGGCTCGACGCACAATCCGCTCGATATCCGCAGGACTCAAACCTTTGAACATTTTCGCCAACGCCGGCGTATCAACTTCGAACTGGCGTCGCACACCTCGAAGTTTCAATTGCAATATTTGGGGCAGCAAGTCGGCGGCAGGCACAGGAAACTCAAGCGTATCGTCGAATCGACGCCATACAGCGCTATCCAATATTTGTTCGTGATTGGTTGCGGCGATGAGAAGACTCTTCCCGCGATAGCTATCCATCATTTGCAGCACTGCATTGACTACACGCCGCAATTCACCGTGTTCACTATTGTCGGCGCGCTCCTTGCCCAAAGCATCGAATTCATCAAACAGGGCGACTACCGCATTCTGCTCGATGAAATCAAAAACCTTGCGCAAATTGGCCGCGGTCTCGCCAAGATAGGATGAAACCAAAGTGTCGATCCGCACGATAGCAAGGGGTAAATCCAATTCATATGCGATCACCTCGGCTGCCATTGTCTTGCCACATCCGGGAGGACCGAAGAAAAGGATTTTTGACGAGGGCTGCAACCCGTAAGTCCGAAGAATGTCTGCGCGACGATGCTCTTCAAGCACATCTTCCATGGCCGCAAGCGCCGCCTTGGAAAGAACCAACTCTTCCAGCGAACGCTGCGACTGCCGAATGTCCAGCAATGGCAATCCGCGCTCCTTGTCAGTTGGCAAACTCGGCAGCAGTCGTGAGAGTGAATTTGACGAAACAGGCTTGGACTCACCGTACAGAATTTGCTCCAGATCATTGGCAAGCAAGTGATGCTGTTTCTGTCGCTCTTCTTCAATAATGGATTTCGATGCGGCCTTGAATGCGGCAATATCGCCGCCACTTCCCGCCCTGATTAATTGCCGCAGCACTTTAGCGCTTGCCATGATGTTCTCCTTGGTTTCTGCAATTTTACAATACAGCTCGGCTCATTCATTGAACCGAGCACCAAGGGAATTGGCATCCATTTCATTTCTTTGATGAGGCAGAACGAAAAACACTGAGAAGCCCGGAGTCATTGTTATCCCCTGAATAACTGTGCATAGCTCCCACAGGCGTGAGAACCCCCAAGGCGAGATATGCCTCGCCCCTGCCCTGCCCCCGATCTCCGCGCGATGCGTGAAAACGGGGAAGAGCTTTTGCACCAGCCTCCTGGTCTGATTATCCGCCGGGCTCGCGCCGTACATTGCGGCGCGGTTGTGTTGCGGCGGTTGCGCAAGTGGGCTGGATTCTACGGAAGCGGCGGGGATGGGGCAAGCCGCCAGATTCGATACTCCCGACCATATCGAAATGATGCGGCTCATATCCTCGCAAACAGGACACGCGGCGCGCCGGACAAGGGGACCATGGCATCGCTCTGGCCCTGAAAAACCCGGTTTTCCGCCTTCCCGTAGCCTGTTATTATTCGGCGCATGCGACTCACTCCACTCCAGCAACGCACCATCTGCGAAACGGTAACCGCCCATGTCGGCGCGGATGCGCGCGTATGGCTGTTTGGTTCGCGTTGCAAGGACAATGCGCGCGGCGGCGATCTCGATCTGCTGATTGAAAGCGATGCATTGCCATCCACGCTACAGCGCGCCAGCGTCAAGCTAGCGCTGGAATCTTCGCTGACCATGCCTGTCGATGTGATCGGCATCAAACGCGGCGCAGCACCCACGGCCTTTCAGCGCATTGCCCTGGCAACGGGCATTCCGCTGGGCGACGCATGATGAGCAACCATATTCTCGACGCGGAACGGCTATACCTCTCCAGCCTGCTTGAGGCAATCCAGCGTTGCGTATATTTCCTGCACGCCTCCGACAGCAAGATCGTCTGGCCTTTGAATACGGAAGTGCTCAAGACCCGAAAAAAGGATGAGCAATTGTTCGAGTCGCTGTCCGCCATCAACGAGCGTTTCTCGAAACTGCAAGACACCTTGGGGGCCGCGATGAGGCATTCTGCCCTGTTGATGGGCGAGCCTTCGGACAGTTTCCTCAAGGTGCTGGCCCTGTATGAAAAAAACGGGGTCATCGAATCGGTTTCTTCGTGGCAGCTCTGCCGCACTGCCCGCAATCTTGCGGCGCATGATTACGAAACCGAATACGCGGTCATCGCGGATCACTTCAACACCTTGCACGACTTGAGGCCGATGCTATACGGGATAGCCGCACGGCTCCTTGCAAACTGCTCGACCAATCTCGGCATCACACCTGCGAGCGACGATTTCACACAGGAATTCACCCGGATCGTGACTGCGTAATCCGGTGCGGCGATAGCGCCGCCATGCATGATCGGCGATACACCATAGTTTCCATTATTGCCCGCCCCTGCCGTCCGGTGTAAATTGCGGCGGCTTCCCGCAGTTCCCGATCCTCGATTCCGATCACGAAAGGAAACACCCATGAAAAGCCTCGTTCTCTCTCTCGCCCTTCTGTGCTTGTCCACTTCCGCCGCCTTCGCCGCCGTGCAGGGCAAGGAGATCAGCTACAGCTCCGGCGGTACGACGATGAAAGGCTGGATCGCTTACGACGACGCGGTGAAGGGCAAGCGCCCCGCGGTGCTGGTGGTGCATGAATGGTGGGGACACAATTCCTATGCGCGCAAGCGCGCGGAGATGCTGGCGGGGCTGGGCTATGTGGCGCTGGCGGTGGACATGTACGGCGACGGCAAGCAGGCGAACCATCCGGACGATGCGGGCAAGTTCGCCGGCGAGGTCGCGAAGAACAAGCCGATGGCGAAGGCGCGTTTCGAGGCGGCGATGAAGCTGCTGCGCAAGCAGCGCAACGTGGATGGCGACAGGCTGGCGGCGATCGGTTATTGCTTCGGCGGCTCGGTGGTGCTGCACATGGCGCGCGAGGGCGAGGCGTTGCGCGGCGTCGCGAGCTTCCACGGCGGTCTGGGCACGGACACCCCGGCGCAGGCCGGCAAGGTGCAGGCGCAGGTGCGCGTGTTCACCGGCGCGGACGACAAGATGATCCCCGCCGCGCAGGTGGACGGGTTCAAACAGGAGATGGAGAACGCGGGCGTGAATTACAAGGTGGTGTCGTATCCCGGCGTGCTGCACAGCTTCACCAACCCGGACGCGGACGAGTATGCGAAGAAGTTCAACATGCCCGTCGCCTACAACGCGGAGGCCGATAAGGATTCATGGGCGCAGTTGCAGGTCTTCCTCGCCGAGGTGCTGAAAAAATAGAATCCGCTCGCAGCCTTTCGTCCGTTCGGCCCATAGAGCTTTTGGTCGGGCACCCGCCTGAGCCTGTCGAAGGCCGGCAGCCGTTCATGTTTCGACAAGCTCAACACGAACGGCTGCAGGTGACCAATCGCCAAAGGGCTACCATGACCGACCATTACTTCACCAAGCAGACCTTCGCCTTCCTCGCGGCGCTGGCCGAAAACAACGAGCGCGTATGGTTCGATGCGCACAAGCAGGACTACGAGGATTTCGTGCGCGGGCCCGCGCTGGATTTCATCGCCGACATGTCGGACGAGATGCCGGCTATCTCGCGCCACTTTCTGGCGCAGCCGAAGAAGGTGGGCGGTTCGTTGATGCGCGTCTACCGCGACACGCGCTTCGGCAACGACAAGTCGCCGTACAAGGTGAACATCGGCATCCAGTTCCGCCACGAGGTGGGCCGCGACATCCACGCGCCGGGTTATTACCTGCACATAGCGCCGGGCGAATGTTTCGTCGCCATCGGCCTGTGGCGTCCCGATGCGGACGCGTTGTTCAGGATACGCGAGGCCATCGCGCAGGACGGCGACGCTTGGCTGGCGGCGCGCGACGAGCCGATCTTCCGCAAGCATTTCACGCTGGAGGGCGACTCGCTCATCAACGCGCCGCGCGGCTTCGCCAAAGATCACCCGCTGGTGACAGACCTGAAGCGCAAGGACTTCATCTGCCTCGCGCCGCTCTCTGAGGCGACGGTGACTTCGAAGAACCTGCGCCCGCAGGTGGTGGAACGTTTCCGGCAGGCTGCGCCGCTCATGCGTTTCCTGTGCAAGGCGCTGGAGCTGCGCTTCTGAAACAGGGGGACAACCACAATGCTGTTCACTTAACCGTTCGTGGTGAGCCCTTCGACAAGCTCAGGGCGAACGGAATTTTTTCTAAAGTGAACAGCATTGAGGGGCAGCCACATGTAGCGCTCGACGAGAGCCGCCCGGATCAGAACCGCTCATGCGGCATCAGATAACGCCATTGCCCGGGCTGCAGCTTGGACATCGCCACTCGCCCTATCCGTATCCGTTTCATGGCCAGCACCTGCAGCCCGACGCTGCTGCACATATGCGCGATCTGGCCGGGCTGCACGCCCTTGAGGGCGAACCGCAAGCGGGTCTCGTTCTGCCAGCTGACCTTGATCGGCGCCAGCGCGCGGCCGTTGAAAGCGAGTCCGTGATTGAGCAGCTTGAGCCCGTCGGGCGCAAGTTCGCCGGCGACTTCGACGACATATTCCTGTTCCAGCGTGGCGGCATCGTCGCTCAGTTTGCGCGCCACTCGCCAGTCCTGGGTGTACACCGACAGGCCGCCGGCATTCGGCTCCAGCGCTGTGCCCCGCGTCAATCGAACGAGGTGCTGCTTGAGCATATGGATGCCGGAATGATCTTCGGGCGAGCGCATGTCGGCGCGTATCGCTTGCTGCGCAGCGCCCGCCTCCATGTCTGCCGGCTGATGGAACAGGATGGTTACCGGCTGAATCGGGGTGAGCGTGGCGTCCGGGTGGAGCTCGACCTGCTGTTCCGACACCATGAATTGCGGCTCTTCCACCACTTGCCCATTGACCGTCACCCAGCCGCCGGCGATATACAGCTCGGCCTCGCGGCGGGAGCAGGAGACCAGTTCGACGAGACGTTTGGCGAGACGGATGGAATCAGGCATGACGAAGAAATCCGGAAGACGAGGAGCGCCATTGTAGACGGTAGAGTCCTGTCATCCGCGGTAGAATGAACACATGGATGCCACACACAAAAAGCCGAGTCTGGACGGCCTCACCCTTGAAACCATCGTCACCCGTCTTTCCGAGCGCATCGGCTGGGAAGCGATGGCCGCGGCAGTGCCGGTGCGCTGCTTCACTCACGACCCCAGCATCAAATCCAGCCTGAAGTTCCTGCGCCGAACGCCGTGGGCACGAAAAAGAGTCGAGGAGTTGTATCTGCAACACGCCCGGGATGCCCGTTAAACCAGCTGCGCCAACCACTCCGCCATCAGCCATGCCCAAACACACCACACCCGATCACGCCAGGCTCGACCGCGTCGTCGCCGAAGCGCGCCAGCAACGCGAACTGCGCGAGGCAGGTTATCGCGAACGGGCGCTCAAACTGTTCCCCTGGATATGCGGGCGATGCGGCCGCGAGTTTTCCGGCGTGCGCCTGCGCGAGCTGACGGTGCACCACAAGGATCACAATCACGACAACAATCCCGCGGACGGCAGCAACTGGGAGCTGCTCTGCCTGTACTGCCACGACAACGAGCACTCGCGCGTGCTGGATGAAACGGTACGCGGCAGAAGTGCGGACGCCAAGGCTGCGGCGACGCATAACCCCTTCGCCGACCTGCAATCGATGCTGAAGAAAAAAGCGGATTGATCGCGGGGACAGGCTATAGACGATGAATCCAGAACACTTGCAGCTGCTGGTCAGCCGAACCATGCCCTACGGCAAGTACCAGGGGCGATTGATCGCCGACCTGCCGGGAGATTACCTGAACTGGTTCGCGCGCAAGGGTTTCCCGCCGGGCGAGATCGGGAGGCTGCTGGCGCTGATGCAGGAGATCGATCACAACGGCCTTTCGGCCTTGCTGGACCCGCTCAGAAAACGTTAATCACCGACGCCGTAAACAACCACCGGTAAAATCGCCGCCCGCCCTGCCCCGGCCACGACCATGCGCCCGAAATCACCGCCGAATTACCTTGCCGGCTATCCTGCCGCACTGATAGAACAGATTCAACAACTGATCGAACAGGACCGGCTGGCCGAGCGCTTGCAGCAGAAATATCCGCTTGCGCACGATGTGCGCACCGACAGGGCGCTCTACGACTACGTGCAGGAACTCAAGGGCGAATATCTGCGCAACGCCGGGCAATTGAGCAAGGTTGCGTTCGACGGCAAGCTGCATGTCATCCAGCAGGCGCTGGGCACGCACACCAGCATCTCGCGGGTGCAGGGCGGCAACCTCAAGGCCAAGCGCGAGATACGCATCGCGACGGTGTTCAAGGAGATGCCTCCAGAGTTTTTGCGCATGATCGTGGTGCACGAACTGGCCCACATCAAGGAACGCCAGCACGACAAGGCCTTCTATCAGCTGTGCCGGCACATGGAGCCCGATTATCCGCAGCTGGAATTCGACCTGCGGGTTTACCTGACCTATCTCGAAGCAACGGCCCGGCCGCTGTGGTCGAATACCCCCATCGAAGTAGCTCAGGAAGAAAGCAACGAAACCGGCACTGCCGCTACGCCATGAGCCTTGCGCTGGCTCAGCTCATCTGTTCTTGATCGAAAGCCGGGCGGCCGGTCTTTGTGGGGGATGGTCAGCCCGTCTTGCCCACCGTCGCGATAGCCGCAATCTTGCCCAGCGCATCGGTCAATTCACCGACTCTTGCTTCCAATGCGGCGATGTCGCCGGCTCTGGCTTCGAGAGCAGCCAGTTTGCCGGTCATCTCGGCAACTTTGGCCTGTTCCTGTTTCAGGCTTTCGCGCAGTTGCATCATCATCTTCAATTGCTCTTGCGACCGACTCTTCTCTTCCTCGATCTGTGCATTTTTCTTCGCCAGCTCGTTCGCCTCCTGCTCGGACGAGCCTTTCACCCTGGCCTCCAGCTCGACCGCCTTCCGGGTGATTTCGGCGGTTCGCCCCTGTTCCTGCTTGAGGCTTTCGCGTAGCTGCACGATGGTCTTCAGGTGTTCGAGCGAGCGGCTGCGCTCTTCTTCGATCTGGGCATCTTTCATCGCGAGATCGAGTGCTTTTTCATCGACTGATTTCTCCGGCGCCGCAGGATTTTTGACGTCGTCGGAATAGGCGCGCAGCTTGACTGTTTTTTCCATGATGTTCGTTCTCGTGTTCGGATTTACGGCAGATGCAGATGGCGCGTAAGCATAGCGCATTGCACCGAAAGAAACACGGAGCGTAAAGGCAAAAAACGCAGCGACTAAATACCGCCGGCCTGCTTGTATGCCGCCAGCGCACGGGCCACCTGAGCGGCGGGTTTTGCGGCGTCGCCCGTGCCGAACTCGGCCTGCCACGCGGCATGGTTGTCGCCGATGTAGCGGATCGCGCGGTTCAGGTTGTCGAGCTGGTTGGTGATGAAGTTGTTCCTGGCGTTCAGCATCTCCGCCGCCCTGGCGAAGCTCGCGCCGAATTCCCTGGTCGCACCGACGACGGCATCCATGTTCGAATCCAGCATCGCGTCCAGTTTCGCCTCGTCCAGCAACAGCGTCCCATCGGCTGCGACGGTAACGCCGATGTCGTCGATGCCGCTCAGTCCCTCGCTAACACCGATGAACATATTGCGCACGCTCTGCTCCAGCTCGTAGCGGGAAATCTGCGCCGCCTGCGTGCCGGCCAGCAGGCCGTCGCCGCCGATGTCGGGAGCGAAGCGCCGTATCCAGTCGTTGTACCGGGCGACGAAGTCCTTCAGCCCGGCCTCGATGTCTTCGTGCCCGGCGTCGATATTGCTCAGACGTTGCCCCGCCTGCTGCATTTCTGCGACGGCCTTACCCATCTCGCCCAACTCGTGGACTTGCGCCTTGTAGAGCGAGTCCTTGCCGTTGATCAGCGTCATCATCCGGTAGGCCGATTCCGGATCGGGCAGCGTCATGTTGCGGCCCGCATGCAACATCGCAGCCTGCGCGCTGCCTGGGAGACTGAGTGCGGACAGCACGCCGACCGAAACGCCGTTCATGTCCGGGATCTGCGACAGCAGTGCTTTGGAAAACATGCCATCGAAATCGTCGGCATCGTCGAAATCCATGCCGCACAGCGCAGCGAACGTCTGCGCCTTGACCTCCGCGATGGCGTTCAGGATGTGAGCGGGAGAGGTGTTCATGGCGTTTCCTCCATCGTGCGATGTATCAGGAGTTCATGATGACACAAGTGGGGACGGGGCCATACGGCGAACAGAGGCGACGAATCGCCCCTTATGGACGATTTGCCGTCGCTCAGAAACCGAGGCTTTCGCCTGCCCCGAGCAACGTAGCCACGCCCAGCACCGCAAAGATCGCCGCGGCGATGCCGTGCACCAGACGCACCGGCATGCGTTCGGCGATCTTGTCGCCGAGCAGCACCGCAGGAACATTGGCGATCATCATGCCCAGCGTGGTGCCGAGGACGACGAACAGAATGGACTGATACTGCGCCGCCAGCGCGACGGTCGCGATCTGGGTCTTGTCGCCCATCTCGGCAAGGAAGAACGCGACCAGCGTCGTGCCGAACACGCCGAAGTGCGCGAGCTTCGCCTCGTCCTCGTCGAACTTGTCCGGAACCAATGTCCATGCGGCCATCGCGATGAACGACACGCCCAGCACCCAGCGCAACGTCTCGGGACTCATCAGCGAGGTGATCCATGAGCCGAGCGCGCCGGCCATCGCGTGGTTGGCAATGGTGGCGGCGAGGATGCCGAGGATGATGGGCACCGGCTTGCGGAACTTGGCCGCGAGGATGAAGGCGAGCAACTGCGTCTTGTCGCCGATTTCGGCGAGCGCGACGATGCCGGTCGAAACGAGGAATGCTTCCATCAAAAACTTTCGGGGATATTTAAAAAAGCTTGTCCGCAGATTGACGCAGATTCAAAAACAAATCCGTCAAACCACCTTCGCCCCCCTTGGGAGGACGGCTGCATAGCTTGGGGTTCAATCTGCGTTAATCTGCGTAATCTGCGGATGAAAATGGTTTCGATCTTATTTCAAATCCAGCACGTCCTGCATGTCGTACAGCCCCGCCGGATTCTCCTGCAGGTAGCGCGCGGCGCGCAGCGCACCCAACGCGAACGTTGCACGACTGCTGGCCTTGTGGGTGATCTCGATGCGTTCGCCGATGCCGGCATACAGCACGGTGTGGTCGCCGACGATGTCGCCGCCGCGCACGGTCGCAAAGCCTATCGTGGACGGATCGCGTTCGCCGGTGACGCCTTCGCGGCCGTATACCGCACACTGCTCCAGATCGCGGCCCAGCGTGCGGGCGATGACTTCGCCCATGCCCAGCGCGGTGCCGGACGGTGCGTCTACTTTATGGCGATGATGCGCCTCGATCACCTCGATGTCGTAGCCATGGGCGAGCACGCGCGAGGCGGTCTCCAGCAGTTTGAACACCAGGTTCACGCCCACGCTCATGTTGGGCGCGAACACGATGCCGATGTCCTGCGCCGCCGCGCCCAGTTGCGCCTTTTGCTGCGCGTTCAGGCCGGTGGTGCCGACGACGATGTTCACGCCCAGCCTGCGGCAGACTTCGAGATGCTGCATCGTGCCTTCCGGACGGGTGAAGTCGATCAGCACGTCCGCGCCATTCAGCTCATTAAGGTCGGCAGTGAACACCTTGCCTGCATACACTGCATTACCAATATACTCACTACTTTCATGCTCCAGCGCGGCATGCAGCACCATATCGTCGGCCTGCATAATGCAGCCTATCAATTCTCGTCCCATGCGTCCGCCGCTGCCGGCGATGGCGATCCTGATCTTGCTCATAAGTATTCCTTTACTTTGCTGCCTGCTCGGCGACGATCAACCAGGCGTCGCCGATCTTTTCCAGTTTCAGTGTCTTGCGCGTGCTGTCGCCATACGCGTCGGAACGGTAGTCCTGCATGAAGGTCGCGCCGGCATGGCTGTCGTCGCGCAGCACAACCTTCAGGTCGCTCACCTTCACTTCGATGGACTGTGCCTTGGCTATGCGCTCCTTGCGCTGCGCTTCCCATTTCGCGCGGCTCATGCCGACCGGTTTGAAATGTTCGGCATAACCGGCGAGATATTTCTCGACATCGCGCGCGGCCCAGGCCTCGCTCCATTGCGCGACGGCAGCCTGCACGCCTGCTTCGACGTCGCCGGTCGAAGCTGGTTTATCGGACAGCGCCAACCTGCCGGGTTGCTCGTCGGCGATCAGCCAGCGGCCTTCCTGTTTCACCAGCGCCAATGTCTTTTGCACCTCATCGCGATAGGCATCGGAGCGATAGCCCTGTGTGAACGAAACCGTCGCATGGGTATCGTCCGACATCGCGACGGCATACTCGGTCAGCACCACTTCGATAACCTTGGGGCGACTGATGCGCTCCATGCGCTGCTTCTCCCATTTCTCGCGGCTCATGCCCTTGGGCGCATAGTCCGCCGTGTAGGCGGCAAGATAGTCGCGCGCATTCTTGGATGACCATGCCGCAGCCCAGGCCTGCACGCTGGTCAGCACCTCGGCGGCCGGATCGACCTTGGCGACCGGAGGCAACGCTGGCTGCTCCACCGCCATCACCGGCATGTCTGCCACCGGCTTGCCGCTATCTTCGACGCGAGCCAGATTGTCCCCGTCGAAATACAGCGTCAGTTGCTGTTTCTCGACAATCTCGCCGCGCTGCTCCAGCCGGTATGCATAGTCCCAGCGGTTGCTGTGGAACGCGTCGCTGATCATCGGCGCACCCAGCACATAACGCACCTGCTGTTTGGTCATACCAAGCTTGAGTTTCTCGCGCATCTCCGGCGTGACGTAGTTGCCTTGACGGATGTCCATCTTGTACGGCGACAGCAGCGGAGTGGAAATGCCGCTGCAGGAAGCGAGCAGCATGGAGGCCAGTATCAGTTTGATGCGCATAGATATTCTCGTCTTTTGATTATTTCAAAACCGCCGCATGATACCTCAAGCCACCGCACCCAACATCTCTGCCGCATGTTTGCGCGTGGTTTCGGTGATCTTGACGCCGCCCAGCATGCGTGCGATTTCCTCGATGCGGCGCTCACCGTCCAGCACCGCGATGCGGCTCAATGTGTTGCCGTCCTCGACCGCCTTGCTGACCTGCCATTGATGATCCGCGGCGGCGGCGACCTGAGGCAAATGGGTGACGCACAGCACCTGATAATTCCTGCCCAGACGCTTCAGCAGATGGCCGACGATCTCGGCGACGCGGCCGCCGATGCCGCTATCGACCTCGTCGAAGATCAGCGTCGGCACGCTGGCGACCTGGCTGGCGGCGACCTGTATCGCGAGGCTGATGCGCGACAGTTCGCCGCCGGAGGCGACCTTGGCGAGGCTACGCGGCGGCACGCCGGGATTGGCCGCGACCTGAAACTCGACGCTCTCCAACCCATACGCGTTGCCTTCCGCCAGCGGCGGCAGAACCACGGCAAAGCGGCCGTCCTGCATCGCCAGCGTCTGCATCGAGGCGGTGATTTCGCTCGCCAGTTTGGTTGCGGCCTTGTTGCGCGCGGCGCTCAGCTTCTGTGCCGCGCCCAGATATGATTTACGTGCGGTGTCTTCCTGCCGCTCCAGCGCAGCCAGGTCGGCGTCACCGCCCAGTTCGGCGAGACGCGCTTCGAGGCGCTGCAGCGCCTCGTCCAGCTGTTCAGGCGCGACGCGATATTTGCGCGCGGCGTCCATCACATCCTGGATGCGCCTCTCCAACTCGCGCAAACGCTGCGGGTCCGCGTCCAGCCGCTGCTGGTAATGGCGCAGTTCGTACACCGTTTCCTGCAGTTCGGCCTGCGCGCTCTCCAGCATGCGCAGCGCCTCGCCCAGGCTGGCGTCGTGTGCCATGCCATCGCGCAACCGCGCGGCCAGCGCATTGATTTGCGCGAGGCAGGCGGTATCGGATTCGCTCAGCGTGTCGACGCCAAACGCAGCGGTCTCCAGCAGGCTGGCCGCATGCGACAGGCGCGCGTAGTCCTCTTGTGCAGACTGCCATTCGGCGGCATTGAAGTTCAGGCCCTTGAGTTCATCGCGCTGAAATTGCAGCAGATCGCGTTCGGCGGCGACCGCCTCGGCGTTCTCGCTGAGCGCCATACGGCGGCGGCGCAAGGTCTGCCAGTCGCGATACAGCGCGGCAACCTGTTCCGTCTCGACCGCGATGCCCGCATAACCGTCGAGCAGCGCGCGCTGGTAATCGGGACGCAACAACGACTGGTGCGCATGCTGGCCGTGGATGTCGAGCAGTTGTTCGCCGGCCTCGCGCATCTGCTGCAGCGTGGCACTGCAGCCGTTGATGAAACCGCGCGAACGTCCGCCGGCATCGAGCGCGCGGCGCAGCAGGCAGACGCCCTCGTCGCCTTCCAGCCCCTGTTCGTGCAGCCAGTCGCGCAATAGCGGCAGGCCGGAGATGTCGAATTCGGCCGCGATCTCGGCGCGCTCGCAACCGTTGCGGACCATAGCTGCGTCGCCGCGTCCGCCGAGTGCCAGAGTCAGCGCGTCGATCAGGATGGATTTGCCCGCACCGGTCTCGCCGGTGAGCGCGGTGAAGCCGGAGGAAAAATCCAGCTCAAGCGTAGAGACGATCACGAAGTCGCGGATGCCCAAAAACTTCAGCATGGGATAGTGCTTTTATAAGAGAAGAGAGACTTCATCGATTACAGGGTCTGGTTCCACAGCAGCTTTTCGCGCAGCGTGTGGTAATAGCTGAACCCTTCCGGATGCAGCAGGCTGGCCGGTTCGGGATGGCGGGTGACGACGATCCTGTCGTGCAGTTGCAAATCGTATGTGGAGTGGCTGTCGAAACGCACGCGGATGTCGCCGGTGCGATGCATCAGTATCTCGATCAGCGACGAGCTCTTCACGACGATGGGGCGATTGCTCAACGAATGCGGGCACACCGGCACCAGTTCCAGCACATCGAGGCCGGGATGCAATATCGGCCCGCCGGCCGACAGCGCATAGGCGGTCGATCCGGTCGGGGTAGCGACGATCAATCCGTCGGCGCGCTGGTTGTAGAGATATTCGCCATCGATGCGCACCTCGAATTCGACCATGCTGCTGATCTGGCTGCGATGCACGACGATCTCGTTGAAGGCCAGCCCGCCGAACACCTCGACGCCGTCGCGCAGCACCTTCGCCGAGAGCAGCAGACGCTGCTCGGCGACGAACTTGCCGTCCAGCATCGCGGCAATGCTTTCCTGCATGCTGTCCATCGAAAGGTCGGTCAGGAAACCCAGCCGCCCCTGATTCACGCCGATCAGCGGAATATGATGCGGCGACAGCGTGCGGGCGATGTTCAACATCGTGCCGTCGCCGCCGATCACGATCGCCAGATCGACCTCATCGGTCATCTGCTCCAGCGTCATCACCGGGTAATCGCTGCCCGGGATATGCTCGGCAGTCAGGTTATCGACGACCACGCGCAAACCGCGGGACGACAAAAAAGCGGCCAGACGCAACAGCGGCTCGGCAATCTCCGGCGCCTTGTATTTGCCGATCAGCGCGACATTCTGGAAGGGGAATTTCATGGTGGGCGATTAAACCACATCGCCCACGCAATGACAAAACTAGGCCTGATCCACACTATCATCCGGAATGGCTACCTCCCCGGAGATATTTCCGATACTTCACACCGAACGATTTTTTGGTTAGGATGCCGCATCGCAATCAGGCAACCCCCTGTTTTTTTCCAAGCAGCACCATCCCTAATATCAAGAAACGAGACTAACCATGAGCGAACACATCCATTACGTTTCCGACGCGACCTTCGATGCCGAGGTATTGCAGTCCCCGCTGCCTGTGCTGGTGGACTACTGGGCCGAATGGTGCGGCCCCTGCCGCATGATCGCGCCGATTCTGGATGAAATCGCCAAGGAATACGCCGGTCGCCTGAGCATCGCCAAGCTGAACGTCGATGAGAATCAGCAGACTCCGCAGAAATTCGGCATCCGCGGCATCCCCACCCTGATGCTGTTCAAAAACGGCAACATCGAAGCCACCAAGGTCGGCGCGCTGTCGAAATCCCAGTTGACAGCATTTATTGACAGCCACATCTAAAGCGTTTACTGTCGCACCCGCATCGCCACTCCGGTTCGTTCAATCAGATTCTCTCTCCGCAGTTCAACATCAGAGACGGATACGTTCCAGGCCTTGCGGGCCAAGCACCCCGGTAATCCACCACCCTGCTTCCGTAACTCAAACCACCCCTTTCTTCACTTCCAGATTCCCATCTGCGTATCGTCATGCATCTATCCGACATAAAAACAAAACACGTTTCAGAACTGATCGAAATGGCCGCGGCCAACCAGATCGAGAACGCCAACCGCATGCGCAAACAGGATTTGATGTTCGCGCTGCTGAAGAGCCAGGCCAAGAAGGGCGAGAGCATTTATGGCGACGGCACGCTGGAAATCCTGCCGGACGGCTTCGGCTTCCTGCGCTCGCCCGACACCTCGTATCTGGCCGGCCCGGATGATATTTATGTCGGCCCCAGCGCTATGTCGCGCTGGTGAAGGTGGACAAGGTCAACGACGAGCCGCCCGAGAACACCAAGAACAAGATCCTGTTCGAGAACCTGACGCCGCTGTTCCCCAGGGAGCAGATGTGCCTGGAACGCGACATCAGAGCCGAAGAGAACATCACCGGCCGCATCATCGACATCATCGCGCCTATCGGCAAGGGTCAGCGCGGCCTGCTGGTCGCCTCGCCGAAGTCCGGCAAGACCGTGATGCTGCAGCATATCGCGCATTCGATCTCGTCGAACAATCCGGACGCGGTGCTGATCGTGCTGCTGATCGACGAACGCCCCGAGGAAGTGACTGAAATGAGCCGCACCGTGCGCGGCGAAGTGGTCGCCTCCACCTTCGACGAACCGGCCAGCCGTCACGTGCAGGTGGCCGAGATGGTGCTGGAAAAAGCCAAGCGCCTGGTCGAACACAAGAAGGACGTGGTCATCCTGCTCGACTCGATCACCCGTCTGGCGCGCGCCTACAACACCGTGATCCCGTCTTCCGGCAAGGTGCTGACCGGCGGCGTGGACGCCAACGCGCTGCACCGCCCGAAGCGTTTCTTCGGCGCGGCCCGCAACATCGAGGAAGGCGGTTCGCTGACCATCATCGCCACCGCGCTGGTCGACACCGGCTCGCGCATGGACGACGTGATCTACGAGGAATTCAAGGGCACCGGCAACATGGAGATCCACCTGGACCGCCGCATGGCCGAGAAGCGCATCTATCCGGCGATCAACATCAACCGCTCCGGCACCCGCAAGGAAGAGTTGCTGCTCAAGCAGGACATCCTGCAGCGCATCTGGCTGCTGCGTAAGCTGCTCTATCCGATGGACGAACTGGATGCGATGGACTTCCTGCTCGACAAGATCAAGGCGACCAAGAACAACGCCGAATTCTTCGACTCCATGAAGCGTTAAAGCCCGAGGTCTTGCCACATATCGACTCGCGCGGATACAAGCATTCGCGCGCGTCGCCTTGATGCCAAAACGGAATCGCACCCGCGGCAGATTCCTCGTAATTGCTACACATCAAAACCAGCACAGACTCCACCACCTCCGCCAGGAATTTCCCTACCCGCGTTATCCGGACTTACAAAAAAATCGAGATTTCCTGATAGCGGCCGTTGCGAACACTTTGCGTCATGACCGGCTGTTTGGGGAATGCAACGTCACCTGCCGACACTACCCGAGAATACCGAGTTCACGGCAATCGCCCCGGAAGGCTTTCTGGATTCCCAGAATGGCATCCCCCTCTGGTAGAATGCCCGTTCTGCGGCATACAAAAAAAATAAAATTAATGCCCGGCGTTCGAATCGCCGACGGGGGTGTCCACTCGAATTCGATCCGGATCGTAATATTGGCGACATCAGGGAGATGGAAATGGAAGTAGTAGTTAATGCAGAAATAAGCGGCGCAACCATCAGCGACAAGGTCAAAGCCTTCCTCGGCACACCCAGAAAAATGCTGATCAATGGAGAATGGGTTCCTTCCGTCTCCGGCAAGACATTCACAACATACAACCCCGCCACCGGCAAAGAGCTGGCCCGGGTGTACGAAGGCGACAAAGCCGACATCGACCTCGCTGTAGCCGCTGCGCGCGAGGCTTTCGAGAACGGCCCGTGGCGCAAGATGTCGCCGATGGAACGAAGTCGCATCATCTGGAAAATTGCCGATCTGATGTACGAGCATCGCGACGAATTGGCCGAACTGGAATCCCTCGACAACGGCAAATCCAAGGGCGTTGCCAACGCGGTGGACATCCCGCTTTCCGCCGACCACTTCCATTACTACTCCGGCTGGGCGACGAAGATCGAAGGCCAGACCATCCCGCTTTCCGTGCCTTATGCACCGGGCCAGAAATATCATGCCTACACGCTGAAAGAGCCCGTCGGCGTGGTCGGACAAATCATTCCATGGAATTTTCCGCTGCTGATGCTGGCGATGAAGCTCGGCCCTGCGCTGGCTGCCGGCACGACGGTGGTGCTGAAACCGGCGGAAGAAACTCCGCTGACCGCATTGCGCATGGGCGAGCTGATGCTGGAAGCCGGACTGCCGAAAGGCGTAGTCAATATCGTTCCGGGCTTCGGCGAAACTGCCGGCGCCGCACTGACCGCACACGACGGCGTGGACAAGGTTGCATTCACCGGCTCGACCGAAGTCGGCAAACTGATCGTCAAGGCCGCAGCAGGCAACCTGAAGAAGGTTTCGCTCGAACTCGGCGGCAAATCGCCCACGATTATTTTCAAGGATGCGCCCGATCTCGAAGCGGCCATCGCCGGCGCGGCCAATTCGATCTTCTTCAATCACGGCCAGGTATGCACGGCCAGTTCGCGCATCTATGTCGAACGGGCAGTGTACGACCGCGTCGCAGCAGGAATTGCGGCTATCGCCGACAAGATCAAGCTGGGCAGCGGCATGGACGACTCCGCGCAAATGGGGCCGCTGGTTTCCCAGGTCCAGCTCGACCGCGTTTCTTCGTATATCGACTGCGGTATCAAGGAAGGCGCAAAAGTGCTGACCTCGCGCAAGGCGCAAAGCGACGGTTACTTTGTCGCGCCCACGGTGCTGGTCGATACCAAACCGGACATGAAGGTCGTCAAGGAAGAAATTTTCGGCCCGGTTGTCGTGATCGTTCCGTTCGACGATATCGATGAAGTTGTCGCGGCTGCAAACGATACGAACTACGGTCTTGCCGCCGCCATCTGGACCAGCGATGTATCCAAAGCCCACCTCACCGCCGAGCGCCTCAAGGCGGGAACGGTGTGGATCAACTGCTACCACGTATATGATGCGGCCCTGCCTTTCGGCGGTTACAAGCAATCCGGATGGGGCAGAGAAATGGGCTATGCAGCATTGCTCAATTACCTGGAAACCAAGTCTGTGTGCATTGCTCTCTAGTCGGGTAGCGCAGTTGCAGATGGAATCCTCGTTTTGCATAGCCACTTCATGAATCAGTGATACAGCACGGCACAATCGGATTGGCGGGATATGAAATCCGGGAGAAAATCTCTCTCGGAAGCCATAGTTCCGCCTATCGGGGAATCAGACTAGCCGACAGGCAGCCTGTCGTCATCAAGGCCCCGACCGCAAAATTCGTTTCGCACGAATTGATCAACCGATTCAGGAGCGAATTCAATATCGGCACCCGCTTCGATAGCGAACTCATCATCAAATACCATGCGCTGGAGCCTTACCAGAACGGCCTGGCTATCGTTTCAGAAGACTTCGGCGGCGTAAAACTTTCCGAGTTGATCCCGACCGAAGGGATGGATATTCCGACCTTCCTAGATGTCGCCATCCAGATCGCCGAAGGTCTCGGAATCATTCATGCCGAAAATGTAATCCACAAGGATTTGAAGCCGGGCAACATCGCCATCTCGCCCGATAACAAAGCGATCAAATACCTGGACTTCGGCATCTCGACCCGCGCCGAACTGGCCGCATTTCACGGCATCGATCTTGCAGCATCGGGCGGGACGCTCGAATACATTTCCCCCGAACAAACCGGGCGCACGAACCGTCTGATCGATTACCGCAGCGACCTTTATTCGCTCGGCATCACGCTTTACCAGATGATCTGCGGCAATGTCCCATTCTCGTCCGACGATGCCCTGGAACTGATCCATAGCCACATCGCAAAATCGCCGCCCAGCCCTTCCGAACTCCGCCACGACATTCCACAGGCGATCTCCGACATCATCCTCAAGCTGTTGCAGAAAAATGCCGAAGACCGCTACCAGAGCGCTTTCGGCGTGAAAGCCGATCTGGAAAAGTGCCGCGACCTGCTTGCCAAGGGCGACACCATCTGCGGATTCGAGGTGGGTAAATTCGATTTCTCCGGCAAGCTCCGGTTATCCCAGAAACTCTATGGACGCGAACGGGAAATCGCGCGACTGTTATCCATCTTCGAAAGAGCCAGCAACGGCAAGTCGGAGATGCTTCTGGTCACCGGTTATTCGGGCATAGGAAAGTCGGCGGTCATCAGCGAGTTGCAGAAGCCGGTCGCAACCCGGCACGGCTATTTCATCGCCGGAAAATTCGACCAGTACAACCGGGGCAGCGCCTACAGCGCCATCGCGCAGGCGTTCCACAGCCTGATCCAGCTTATCCTCGGCGAACCCGAAAAGCGGATATTGGCCTGGAAGGAAAAACTGCTGGCCGGTTTGGGCGAAAACGGCCAGATCATCATCGATGTGATTCCGTCTGTCGAAACGATCATCGGCAAACAACCTGCCGTGCGTAACCTGGGACCGGTTGAATCGCAGAACCGCTTCGACCTGACCTTCAGTAAATTCGTGCGCGCCTTCGCAAAGGCGGAACACCCGCTGGTCGTGTTTCTGGACGACATCCATCATGCGGATATGGCGAGTTTGAAGCTGCTCAAGATGCTCGCCACCGATGCCGAACTGCTCCACTTCATGCTGGTTTGCGCTTACCGCGACAATGAAGTGGATGCCTCGCACCCGGCACAACTTGCGATAGACGAGATCGAGAAGACGCGCGGCGAAGTCGAAAGAATTTCCCTGGCGCCGCTCGATATGGCAAACACCAGCCTGCTGGTTGCGGAATCGCTCAACTGCACAACCGAGGCCTCAGCGCCGGTTGCCGACGAGGTCTACAGAAAGACCGGCGGCAATGCTTTTTTCGTCAAACTTTTTCTTCAGGCCGCCCACGAAGATCGGCTCCTGAAATTTGTTCCGCTGGCAGGCTGGCAGTGGGACATCGAAGGCATCCGGGCGATGCAGGCCACCGACAACGTGGCCGAGTTGATGCTCCGAAAGTTCAACAGTTTCCCGGAGGAAACGCGGGATACGCTGAAACTGGCGGCCAGTCTGGGCAATTCATGGAGCATCGACACTCTCGCGCTGGTCAGAGAGCATTCGACCGAACAGCTCCGCCAGGACATTCAGCCGGTGCTCAATATCGGGATGATTATTCAGGATGGAAACGGTTTCACGTTCGTGCACGACCGGATACACGAAGCCGCCTACAGCCTGATTCCCGAGAACCAGAAGCACGCAGTTCATCTCCGTATCGGAGAGATATTGTTGCAACACCTGCCTACCGATGAAAACATCAGGGCGGTTATCGATGTAGTCAACCATCTGAATATCTCAAGCCAGCTGATTCAGGGCAAACAGAAAAGAATCAGGGTTGCGCGGTTAAACCTGCTGGCCGGTCAGCAATCGAAAAAGTACACCGCATATGCCGCGGCGCGGCAATATTTCATGGCCGGCATCGCGCATCTTCCCGAGACGGCCTGGGAGGAAGAATGCGGGCTTTGCTTTGCCTTGCATCAGGAATGGGCCGAGTCCGAATATCTGACGGGCGACTTCGCGAAGTCGCAGGAAATCATCCACCTGCTGTTGGAAAAATCGGACTCCGCGATCGGCAAGGCCGACCTCTACGGCATGCTGATTTATCAATACACCGTCACGGCGGATTATCGAAAGGGAATTTCGACTGGAAGAGAAGCGCTGAAACTGCTGGGCATCGATCTGCCGGAAGAGAATCTGGAAGCGGCCTTGCATGCCGAAATCACCAAGGCCAAGATCAACCTCGGCGACCGGGAAATCGACGCGCTGATGGACTCGCAGAAGATGACCTCCCCGGCGCATCGGGCAGCCATGAGCATACTCATGGAAATGCAGCCGACCACCTATATGGCGGATCCGGAACTCTACAGCGTGATCGCCGTCGTGATGGCCAACCTGTCGCTGTATTACGGCCACACCCACGAGTCGGCAAAAGCCTATGTCACCTATGCAAACATCCTCAGTTCGGTGTTGCACGAATACCACGACGGCTACGCGTTCTGCCAGCTCGGGCTGAAGATGAGCGAGCGTTACAACGACCCGGTGCAAAAATGCCGGGGGAGCTTTATCAATACCGCATTCCTGCTGCACTGGACCCGCCCCTTCAACGAAGGCGATGCCGCCTTCGACGACGGCTACCAGACCGGCCTCGAATGCGGCGACTTCCAGTATGCCGGCTACATTCTGGGATTCGGTACGGCGAATCTTTATAACAAGGGAATGCCGCTGGCGCGTTTGTCCGAAAAACTGGACGGCTTCATGGGGTTCGTCAAAAAGGCGAAGCACCAGATGCCCATCGACACCATCCAGGGTTTCCAGTTGGCAATCGCGAATCTTCAGGCCGAAACAGACGGAAAATTATCTTTCGATACGAAGGGTATGACCGAGCGGCAATTCGTCGAAGATTGCAAAACGCGCAACGTCGTGGCGCTGGGTTACTTCCTTGTGCTCAAGGCGCAAGTCCTCTACCTGCACAAAAAGTACGATGATGCACTCGCCTGCATACTGGATGCGGAAAAGATTCTCGACCACATTCGCGGCACCAGCACGATGGCCGAGTTCAACTTTTACCACAGCCTGATTCTGGCTGCGCTGTATCCATCGAAAGATACACCGACGCAAAAACAATACCTGATGCAGATCGAGGCGAACCAGCGCCAGATGAAAATCTGGGCGGACATCTGCCCGGATAATTTCCTCCACAAGCAGCAGCTTGTCGAAGCGGAAACAGCCAGGATCACCGGCAACGATGTTGCCGCCATCAGGGCTTACGACCACGCGATCAGCGCTGCGGTGAAGTGCGACTTCATCCAGAACGAGGCCTTGGCATATGAACTCGCCGCCGGATTCTGGCTGGATTTCGGAAAAGAAGATTTTGCACACATCTATTTGAATCATGCCTGCAAGTGCTATCGCCATTGGGGAGCGACGGCGCTGGTCGACGGGATCGAAAAAATCCACACACTGGCAAAACCAGTGGCAGGTTCATTTGCAACACCCCACAGGACTTCCACCTCAACCCCGGATCATGCTTCGAGCGGTTTCGATATCGCATCGGTGCTCAAAGCCTCGCAGGCAATTTCCGGCGAAATCGTACTGGACAAGCTGCTTGAAAAGACGATGAGAATCGTCATAGAAAATGCCGGCGCGCAACGCGGCTGTTTGATCCTGAAGGACAAAGGCCAGCTGTCGATTGCGGCGGAAATCGACATCGGCGCCAACGAGGAATTCCATTTGCGCGCCCTCCCCGTCGAAGAGTCGCAGGGACTGGCCAGATCGGTGGTGCATTATGCGAACCGAACCGCACAGTGCGTTGTCCTTGCCGATGCGGCCAATGAGGGATTGTTCACGCGCGATCCTTACGTGATGGCGAATAAACTCAAGTCCTTGCTCTGCATGCCCGTTATCAAGCAGGGCAGCCTGTTTGCAATCCTGTATCTGGAAAACAACTCCGCAACCGATACGTTTACGCCGGATCGGCTGCAAATATTGAATCTGATCACCAGCCAGATCGGGATTTCCATCGAGAATGCCCGCCTTTACCAGAACATCGAAAAGAAGGTGAACGAGCGCACCCGACAATTGCAGGAAAAATCGGAGTTGCTCAACCTTGCCAACAAGGAAATGGCGGCGGAAATCGAGCAACGAAAGCTTCTGGAAGAGGAGCTGCGCAAACTGGCCACCACCGATTACCTGACCGGTCTGTTCATCCGGCGCAAACTCTTCGAACTAAGCGAATCGGAAATCAATCGCGCGAAGCGCAACGGCTCCCCGCTTGCGTTGATGATCCTGGACATCGACCATTTCAAGTCCATCAACGACACTTACGGTCACGCCGCCGGCGACGAGGTGCTGAAAGCGTTTGCCGCTGTCTTCCGCGACTCGTTGCGGAATGTCGATATCGTATGCAGATTCGGCGGCGAAGAGTTTGTCGCCATCCTGCCCGACACCGACATTCAACCAGCCATGGAGGTGGCGCAACGGCTACGCCAGAATGTCGAGACGAGCAGCCTGCCGGTCGAAGGCAAACAACTCAAGTACACAATCAGCATCGGCCTGACCCGACTGCTGGATCGCGACACGCTGGTCAGCGAACTCATCCACCGCGCGGACGAAGCGCTCTACCACTCCAAAAAAACCGGGCGCAACCGGGTCACGCTTGCGCCGGAAGACTAATCAACCATCTCGTTACCTAACGGGCATGGCAAGCATGCCTCCTGACTGTCCCAAGCCGGACAAGCCGAAACCAAAATGTAGGTCGGGCTCTGCCCGACATGGTGGGCAAAGCCCACCCTACGGACTTTCAGGCGAGACATTCGTCGAGCATAAGCGCATGAAAATCTGCGTTAATCTGTGCAATCTGCGGATGAAACTTGAATTCTTCAGGATCAAATAACTACGGCCTCATGCAGAGGCCGTAGTCGATTCAAAACAGATTACCCGCGCTGCGCGTTCAGGAGCGGTGTGCTTCGTTGATCCGGTCGCTGACGTAGCTCGACAGTGCGTAGACGCTTTCCTGGGTGTTGTAGCCGGTCGAGGTCGGCATCAGGCTGGCATCCGCGATGTAGAGGTTCTTCACATCGTGGGTTTCGCCCTTGGCATTGACGACGGACTTCTTCGGATCGGTGCCCATGCGGCAACTGCCTTGCGGGTGGAACGAGACATAGCGGTAGCGCTTGCGCTCGTTCTTCAGCCCGTCGATCACCTTGTCCACATCGGCGATGGAATCGATGGACAGGTCGCTGGAAGCCGGGATGCGCACCTTGCTTGCGCCGCCGCCGAACAACACGCGCGCCGTCGTTTTGAGGCCCACTTTCATGATCTCGAAATCTTCATCGTCCACGTTGTAGTCGACAACCTTGTTGCCGTTCTCCAGACGTATCTCGCCCTTGTTCTTGTCGTGCACCAGACAGATCAGGCGGACGGTGTTGCGATAGCGGATCATGTAGTCCAGATAGGGCTTGCCGGTTTTGGGGCCGACCTGGATGCTGGCCTCGACTGGATCCTGGATGGCGTTGAGCAGCAGATAGCCCGGCTTGGGCGGCAGGATGTCGCGATCCATGAACAGCGAGTGCGTCGCGCCGTGGAAATCGTCCACCGCTTCCGGGAATTCGCCCACCAGTGACAGCGTCGGGTGGCAGGCGAAGTTCTTGCCCACCTGCCCGCTGGAATTAGCGAGTGTGCTCCTGAGCAACAGCAATGGGGTCTGCACAGCCCCAGCCGCCAGCACCACGATGGGCGCATCGACTTGCAGGTCGGCCTTCTTCTTGCCGGTATCGGGATCGATGATCTCGGCCTGCACGCCCGTAGCCTTGCCGTTTTCCGCGAGCACTCTGGTGACATGCGTGTCGGCGTAAATCTTCGCCCCATGCGCCTGAGCCCAGGGCAGGTAAGTCACCAGCATGGATTGCTTGCGGTCGGTGGCGCAACCGGAGAAGCAGAAGCCGGTCAGCGCGCAATCACGCATATTGCGTTTGGCGACACCTTCCGGCAGCCCTTCCTTGGCGAAACCTTTCTTGATCAACTCCGCGCCCGGGCTGGTTTCGTTCGGACCGCATGCGGTGATGTGCAAATTGCGCTCTACCCTTTCGAAATAGGGATGCATGACGGCAGGCGAAAGATTGGTCAGACCGAATTCTTTCCCCCACTTCTCCAGATAATGGTCTGGAATGCGGAAACACACCGAAGCGTTGACCACGGTCGAGCCGCCGACGCATGCGCCTTGCAGCATGGCGATGTCGCCGTCGGCATTGGATTGCATGCCGTGATCCTGATAGAGCAGCCCCATGCTGACCGCCAGCATTTCCGGAAATTTATCCGAGGTCAGGTAGCGCCCCGCTTCGAGCACGATCACACGCTTGCCGGTCTTGGCGAGCTCATAAGCGGCGACCGCGCCGCCCGCACCGGAGCCGACCACAACCGCATCCGCCTTCAGGTGGAAGCTCTTCTCTTTGACATCCGCTGCCTGAGTTACGATCAACCCCTGCGCCGCGACGTGTTTATGCATATGCTTGCCCATCGTTCAGTCCCCGAGTTTTCTTTTAATTAATTGGCCGGCATGGGCGCGTTGCCCAATGATTTCAGTCCCCAGTTTTTGCTGACCGGGCCGTCGTATCCCAGCGCCGCCCAAGTCGGCGGGTTCGCCCAGTAGGACAACGCAACCAGCTTCTTAAGCCCGGTCGCAAGACCGCGCTGAAGCGGATCGGACGAATTGTCCCAGGCATCGCAGAAGGCCGTGGCGTCCCTGTCGTCAAGCTGCGAAAACGGCTTGCCGTAAAGCTTGACCGCGCCCTGCTCGAACATGCCAATGCCTTGCTTGAGTCCGTTCAGCACATGAGGCGCCATACCCGCGAGCAATGCCGCATCCAGCGTCTGCATCACGGGAATCTTGTCCAGGGAAGCGAGCGGCGTCCCGCCCACGGGCAACGACACTTGCATCAAGCGCTGGAACACCTTGTACTCGGCCTCACCCATGAAACGTATGCCTGCCGGCACGGCGGCATTCGCAGTGGCAGGAAGCGCGATGCCGAGCATGCCGACCGATGCCACACCAGCCGAGGCTGCGGCAAACTTAAGAAAGTCCCTGCGGCTGAATTGCTGCATGGCAGCAATGGCGTGTTCTATCGTTTCAGGCTTGCTGAATGAAGTCATGTCTCCCCCGTTATTATTGTTGGAATTCAAAAATACAGCCGCGAAGTATCCTAGGTTGAAATACCCATGTCAATTCATGGGCCAATGCCGCACGATACGCAAATCGCCTAGCGGCTGGAGGCAAAAAAACGCCTCGCGCTCGCAAGCGAGAGGCGTTCGTTGTATCGCAACTACGGCCTTATATCCGCCTATTTCATCGACGAATAGTCGGGCAAGGGACAAGGGTTGTTGCTGTGAGCAACGCACCACGCCTTGGCCTTATCCGTAGACCATTGGGCGAATTGCGGACTCTTGTCTATCACGACGGTGACACAAATCTGGGAAGCATGTTCAGCGTCCGGCGTCGGCGAAAAATAAGAAGCCTGACACGCTGCTTCAACCGCAACAGGGTCCGCTTCCGGTGTTGCTGCCATCGACTTGGCGAAACAGGCGGTGGTCAGGTCTTGCTTATCCATGGTCACGATACCGGGACTCGATGTACAGGTTTGATAAACGGCTGCAATCGGATGGTTGGCCCCCATATACGGCGTCTTCTTCGCAGGCGCATCCGGATTCAGGCTCACGCTGCCGGCCTTGAGTACGCCGGTCTGTGCATCGGGATAAGTAGCGTTCCAGTAACCCGTGGCTTCCGCGCCATAGATGATGACCGGAACGGTATTCGTCGCGGCGGTCGATGCGGCAGGCGCGATCACCAGCGAATTGAGCATGGTCGGTATGTATTTCGTGCCATTGCCGCCGAAGAAATTCGTGGCCGAGGCCGTGGGGAAACAACCTGTTTGTCCGCTGCCCGGCGCGGCAATCGGGAAGATGTCCACCGTGGTCGTGTACAAGGTCCAGCCGGCCTGCGGGACGCCGACGGTCACCAACAGACGCTGCCATCTGTTGAGCGTGGCGTTATTGAGATAGTCGGACTGCTGCATGGCTGAATACGGCGGGTAATGCAGCAGCATGACCATCTTCTGCGCAACCATCGGCAGCCCCAGCGGCAGGTAGAACTGCCACGGCCCCGTGCAGGTCAACGGTTTGCCGTTGCTGCCCGTCCCCGTCGGCTCCCAGCAGGTCTTGTCCTTCTGGCAATTCAGCACGCCCTGCAATCCCAAACCGCCATTGCTAAGCCAGGCAATCTGGGTCGCACCATAGGTTGCTGCCTTGGGATCGGGCGAGCGGAACTGAACGTTATAGCCACCCCCGTCGGCTGGCGTCACGCTCAGGTAGCAGGCATTGAGCTGATCTCGCGTAATAGAGTTCTGCAAGTAGAACTGTATGTTCGATGCCACCGCCATCGAATAATCGTAGTCAGACATGGAGGTAGTCTTGATCACCGGATAAAGATCCTTTACGCCGGCAGGCAATGAATAATTCACGTATGGACTGTTGCTGCAACTGACCGCCGGCGCGGACGACTTGGCCAATGTGCTGGCCGACAACGGCTGGGACAGGCCCAACAACATCAAGGCTGCCGCCAAATATGCGGATAAAGCGATCCGCACGCCACTCCCTGAAAAATAACGCATCATTATTAAATCTCCCTTGTTTAAAGTTTTGTTAAGAGAACCCTGCGATCTGCGCAACAGTATTCGGCCTCCGCATGAAGAATTGCCGAGCTTCCATCCCCGAACCGGCGTTCTATAATTCGACGCCGCTATCGCGCAACCGGACTCTGCTAAAATGCCGGCCCCCGAAGTCTAAAGCAACTTGCCGGCAGCCACGTATTTCCATATGCGGACGCAGTTCCATAAAAATGCTTTTGACGGGGGCGAATTTTTATGTATAATCCGCGCCTTCGCAAAAACCGCAATCAATCGAGGTTGTTATGTACGCAGTCATTAAAACCGGTGGTAAACAGTACCGTGTCATTTCCGGTGAAACCCTGAAAATCGAAACCATTCCCGGCGATGTCGGCAGTGCTATCGTTCTGGACAAAGTGCTGATGGTTGCCGATGGCGACAAGCTGTCCGTGGGCAAGCCTTTGCTGACCGGTGCAACCGTGCAAGCGACCATCGTGTCGCATGGTCGCGGCGACAAGGTGCGCATCTTCAAGATGCGTCGCCGTAAACACTACCAGAAGTCGCAAGGTCATCGTCAAAACTACACCGAGATCCGCATCGACGGCATCTCTGCGTAATTCTGTTAAGGAGCATATAACATGGCATCAAAAAAGGGCGGCGGCAGTACCAGTAACGGACGCGACTCACACTCAAAACGACTGGGCGTGAAGAGCTACGGCGGCGAGTTGATCAGCGCGGGCAGCATCATCGTGCGTCAGCGCGGCACCGAATTCCATCCCGGCGAAAACGTCGGCATGGGCAAGGATCACACCTTGTTTGCCAAAATCACCGGCAAGGTGGTCTTCGCCATCAAGGGCGCGCAAAAGCGCAGGACAGTTTCCATCGTCGCAGCGTAAGCAGCGTCGTCCGGAACGAATCAGCCCTATCGCAAGGTAGGGCTTTTTTATT
>Ga0209211_10002750_pt1 | contig 29733 bp, 35 predicted proteins | sample RifGroA2_FD_183992 | JGI IMG/M metagenome (GOLD analysis project Ga0209211, IMG submission 183992) | Groundwater microbial communities from Rifle, Colorado, USA - Groundwater A2 (SPAdes) (version 2) | ecosystem: Environmental > Aquatic > Deep subsurface > Groundwater | place: Rifle, Colorado...
CAACCTCGCCGAAGTCGCCTTACTCCTCTTTAACCGAAGCTCAAAGGCAAGAAATCATCAAACAGCTCCAAGCAACTCTCAAACAACTTCTTCAGCAATTGTTGGAGTTGCTGAAGAAACAGGCGGGTCTGCCTGCCGGACAGGCGAGGTAGGAGGTATTAGAAACTGATTCGTCAGCTTGTTCTCTTTGATTTTTTTGTGATATATTAAGGCTGTTATGGACGAGAAGGAAATACTGAAATTTTGGAAAGAAAACAAGATTTTTGAGAAAACTTTGGCCAAAGATTCGCCCCAAGGCGAGTTTGTTTTTTATGATGGACCGCCGTTTGCCACCGGCTTGCCTCACTACGGCAGTTTGCTTTCTTCTATCGCCAAGGATGTTTTTTGCCGGTACAAAACGATGCGCGGCTACCATGTTCGCCGCCGATGGGGGTGGGATTGCCACGGCCTGCCCATAGAAAATATGATTGAGAAAAGGCTGGGGCTTAAGAGCAAAAAAGACATTGAGGCGATAGGGGTGGAAAAATTCAACGAAACTTGCCGTTCCGCAGTCTTGGAAACCGCCGATGCTTGGAAGGAATATATAGAAAGAGTCGGCCGGTGGGTGGAATTTGATAACGCCTACATGACCATGGACAATTCGTTTATGGAAAGCGTTTGGTGGGCTCTCAAACAGCTGTGGGACAAAGAGCTTATATATGAAGGGCGGAAAGTTTTGATGTATTGTCCGCGATGCGAGACGCCTTTGGCCAAAGCGGAGGTGGCGATGGACAACAGTTATAAAACAGTGACAGAAGAAGCGGTAACGGTGAAGTTTAAAGTTAAAAATCCAAAAAAACACAGCTTGCCGGAAAATACTTATTTTTTGGCTTGGACGACTACGCCATGGACACTGCCAAGTAATGTCGCATTGGCGGTAAAGGAAGAAATTGATTACTGTTTGGTTGAGCAGGATAAAGAAAATTATATTTTAGCCAAAGAAAGACTGGAGGTTTTAAAAGAAGGATATAAAGTCTCGCAAGAATTTAAAGGGAAAAAGCTTGTCGGCCTGGAATACGAACCGCTCTACGACATTCCGGCGGTAAAAAATTCTGGCAAAAAAGCCCACTATGTCGTTTCGGCTGATTTTGTGACCACAGAAGACGGCACGGGCATTGTCCACATTGCTCCGATGCACGGGGAAGACGATTATAATGTCGGCGTCCGATACGACCTTCCGATAATTCCGCTTTTGGATCAAAGCGGGCATTATAACGACAATGCTCCGGAAATAGTCAGAGGGTTTTATCTCAAAAAAGGGGAGAGATACATCAAAGAAGATTTAGAAAAAAGAGGATTGATTTTTGCCAAACAATCGCATACCCACTCTTACCCGCATTGCCACCGTTGCGAAACACCGCTTTATTACAGCGCGCTTTCTTCTTGGTTTATCAACATCCAAAAAGTGAAAAACAGATTGGTTCAGCTGAATGAAAAAGTGAATTGGCAACCGGAGCACCTCAAACACGGGCGATTTTTGAATATCGTGGAAGGAGCGCCGGACTGGAATATTTCCCGCAACAGATATTGGGCATCTCCATTGCCGATTTGGAAATGCCAAAACAAAAGTCAAAAGTCAAAAGTCAAAAGTCAAAAGTGCGGGATGGAAATTTTAATTGGCTCCGTTGAGGAATTAAAAAAATACACGAGAAAATCCGGCAATAGATATTTCGTGATGAGGCACGGGGAAGCGGAAAGCAATGAGAAAAACATTGTAAGCTCAAAGTTGGAAAATAGCCATAAATATCCATTGACAGAACATGGAAAAGAACAAGTAATAATTTCAGCCGAAAAACTGGTTGATAAAAAAATTGACCTGATATTTTATTCTCCATTTGAAAGAACAAAACAAACAGCTTTTATCGTGGCGGAAAAAATAGGATTGACCAAAGAAAATGTTATAAGCGACAAAAGATTAGCGGAGATTGATGGCGGAATTTTTGACGGCAGATCGAAAAACGACTATGATTCTTACTTTTCGTCAATTTTGGAAAATTTTACTAAGGCTTCACCAGAAGGAGAAAATCTAAATGACTTAAAAAAGAGAGTAGGAGAGTTTTTATATGAAACGGAAAAAAAATATCAAAACAAAAATATTTTAATTGTTAGTCATGGATATACGATTTGGATGTTGCATACGGCATCTGGCGGGTTAAACGAAAAAGAAGCTGTTAAAGCAATGGAAGACAATGATGATTTTATCAGCGCGGGCGAATTTATGGAATTGCCTTTTGTTCCATTGCCTCACGATAAAAACTTTACTCTTGACTTGCATCGGCCATATATAGATGAAGTGGAGCTTATTTGCCCGGATTGCGGCGGCGAAATGAAAAGAACGCCGGAAGTTTTGGACGGGTGGTTTGAATCGTCTTCTATGCCTTTTGCCGAGTATCATTATCCGTTTGAGAACAAAGAGCAGTTTGAAAAAAGATTTCCCGGGGACTTTGTCACCGAATACATCGCCCAGACCAGAACCTGGTTTTACTATATGCACGCCATCGCCGGAATGCTTTTCGGCGATGTGAGTTTTAAGAACGTGGTTTCCACGGGGAATATTTTAGGAGAAGACGAGACAAAAATGTCCAAATCAAAAGGCAATTACACCGACCCGATGATAAATATGGACAAATTCGGAGCGGACGCTTTGCGTTATTATCTTATGACGAGTCCTGTGATGCAGGCGGAAGACATTAAATTTTCCGATAATGAATTAAAGGAAACTCACGGGAAAATCATAAACATTCTTTGGAATAGTTTTAAATTTTATGATTTATACAAGGCGGAATATGACGGAAAAACAAAGGCCAAAGAAAGCGAAAATGTTTTGGATAGGTGGATTTTGAGTTTGCTTGATAATTTGATTGTTGAAGTGTCGGACGGGTTGGATGGATATAATACAGTGAAAGCGGGAAGACCAGTCAAAGATTTCATCAGTGATTTTTCCACTTGGTATGTGAGAAGATCAAGGGATAGGATAAAAGGCGATGACGAAAAAGACAATTCCGCCTCTTCGGCGGACAAGCAGTTTGCCTTGGCAACGATGAGAGAAGTTTTAAACGAACTGGCCAAGCTCATCGCGCCGATTATGCCGTTTATGGCGGAGGAGATTTATAGGGGTGTCGGGGCGGGGGAGAAAGAAAGTGTTCATTTGGAAGAATGGACGAGCGCTCCGCTAAATGAAAAGATAAAAAATCAAAATGAAAAATTATTGGAAGAAATGGAAGAGGTGAGAAAAATTGTTTCGCTTGGCTTGGAAGCAAGGGCAAAGGTTAATGTGAAAGTAAGACAACCACTCGCTTCGCTCAAAATAAAAAATCAAAAATTAAAAATCAAAAATAAGGAAGATTTGCTAAAATTAATTAAAGATGAGCTAAATGTTAAAGAAGTTGTTTGGGATGAAAATATACAACAAGAGGTGGAACTGGATACGAAAATTACGCCGGAATTGAAAGAAGAAGGGGAGTTGAGAGAGCTTGTCAGGGGTTTGCAAGACTTGAGAAAAAAATCCGGCTTGAATCCCGGCCAAAAAATTGTTTTGCTCGTTCAAGCGGAAAAACAAGCCAGAGAGTTTATGGAAAAATTCACTAACGAAATCAAAAAATCAGCCGGATTGGAAAAATTGAAATTTCATGTCGCAGTAGAAGACGGCCAAGAAATCTCAACGGATGGTTTTGTGATAAAAGCGAAGATAGGGCATAAAGGTTTATGAATATGAAAACGAACATAGATTATTGGGAGAATCTTTTGATAAACTTGCCCAAATCATACAAGAAATGGTTTGAAAAAGAGAAAAAATATCTTCAAAAAATAATTACAAAAGATGCCAGTGTCCTTGAAGTCGGCTGTGGAAATGGGCGAAGTATATTTGATATTTTGCCAAAGACAAAAAATGTTACTGGCATAGATCACGATAAAAAAGCTGTTGCTGACACAAAAAATAATTTTTCCAGATATCCTTCAATCAAAATACTAAAAGCGGATGCCGCACAATTACCTTTTGATAATGAAGAGTTTGATTTTGTAATCTGCATGATTACTTTTGCGAATTTTGCAGACAAAAAATTTAAAGCTCTTGAAGAAATGAGAAGGGTTTTAAAAGATTCAGGGAAAATTATTATAAGCGTATTTTCAGAAAATGCTTTGGAAGAAAGAATGAGGGTCTACAAAACATCGGGGGTAAAAATAAAAGAAGTAAAAAACGGAACCGTCATTTTTGATGAAAGTCTTGGTGATAATATTTCCGAACAATTTACCAAAGAACAATTAGAAAATATTTTTTCTAAGGTAAATCTAAAAATAGAAGACATAAAAAAAGTTGATATTGCTTATCTGTGCACATTGGTTAAATTAAAATGAGAATTTAGGCGAGTTTAATTGACCTTTTTCTTTATTGTTGATACCATAAAAATAATGAATACTATAACTATCCCTAAAAATTTAATAAAAACAAAAAGCGAAGATTTGATGGTTATTTCGCGAAAAGAGTATGAAGGCATGAAAGCTAAAAGTCTCCCTGTTTGTTTCTTGAAAGGGGAAAAAGCCAGAAGTTTGGACAAGCGAGTTGAAGAAGCGTTAAAGGAACACAAAAAAGGGAAAACGGAAAAATTAGAATCGTTTTTGGAGAAAGAATATTCTAATCTTCATAAATAATAAAAATATGGAGATAGTGCTTTCTTCGTGTTTTTAAAAGACGGCAATGTTATTTTAACAGACATCGGCACGCATGATATTTACGAGTAAATTTTATGGCTCATCAAATTTATTTGACGGAGGGGATAATTATCAAGAAAAGAGATTTTGGCGAAGCGGACAGATTATTTTGGATTTATACGGAAAAATTCGGGATGATAATGGCATCCGCCAAGGGTGTCCGGTTGGAAAAGTCAAAACTTCGCGGCAATCTGGATGTTTTTACCTACGGCGATTTTGCCGTCATTTCTTCCAAAGATTTTTGGCGGCTGGTGGACGCGCGGGAAACAATTTCGGCGAAACTGAATCATGATTCGGCTGAACACGTGAAAATTTTTGCCAGAATAGCCAGTCTTCTGGCAAGGATGATAAAAGGGGAGGAAAGAAACGAAGAAATATGGAAACAGTTAAAAATTTTATTTCTTAATTTATTTAAAAAAAATGTTGGAAAAAAAGATTTGAAATATTTGGAAATAATATCAACAGCGGCTATTTTGAAAACTCTCGGCTATATGGAAGAAGCGCCGTCTTCCGGCAATGGCTTGATATCGGCCATAAATAGAGCCATAAAAGAAAGTATGCTATGATGAAGTAAATTTTTATGGAATCAAACAATCTTGAAAATCTGAAAAAAAAGCTGTATCAGACGGGTCGAAAATTTCCCGACCGGTTGAAAAGAGAAACTTTCCGCCAAGAAGAAAATAAAGCCAGCTCGTATTGGCAAAAAGAAGAGCCTGCCCGCTCAACGGACGGGACGGAAAAAATTGATATGGGCGATTTGGCCGTCCTTAAAAACAGCATTTTCAGCCGCTTGAAAATTTTTGTTTATTTGCTCGTTGTCTTTGTTGTTTTGGCGGGCGGGGCGGCGGCTTACATTATGTATTCCGGAGGAAACATAGTTTCTTCCTCCAATGTTTCCATTGATGCCAACGGGCCGATCTATGTGGACGGCGGCCAGTCGGCCAGATTTAATTTCACGATTAGAAATCAGAACAGCATTTCTTTGGAAGCGGCAGATTTGATTTTTGATTTTCCGCCCAACACATATTCGGCCGAAGGTATTCCCCTGTCCCGCGTTCGCATGGTTTTGGGGGATTTGGAGCCTGGAGCGGCGATAAACAAATCTTTAGATATTGTTTTTTTTGGCCTTGAGAACGAAGAAAAGAAAATAGTCGCCAATTTGGAATACCGATTCGCGGAGTCTAACGCCACTTTCGTCAAAAACAAAGATTATTCCGTCAAGATTTCCAAAGCCCCCTTAGGCTTATCTTTGATCGTTCCAAAAGACGTCGTTTCTGGCCAAAAAATTTCCATTAAAATAGCTGTTATTTCCAATTCCGAATCTACGGCCAAGAATTTAAAAGTGGAAATGAAATATCCGCCCGGCTTCAGATTTGATGGCGCCGAGCCTGGTCCAAGCAAGGGCAATGGCGTCTGGACATTGGGCGATATAGGCCCTTCGCAAAAAAGAGACATAACCGTAGAAGGAACGATTGAAGGTGAAGATTCAGAAGAAAGAACTTTTACGGCATCAGTCGGAACGGAAAGCGACGACGGAAGCATCAAGCCGTTTGGAACGGCTTCAGAAAAAGTGGCTATAAAAAAAGCTCCGCTTAATCTGTCAGTTTCCATTAACGGAAAAGACGATTCCGCTAACACGGCTTATGCCGGAGAAATGATAAGAGTTGATTTAGGGTGGGTGAATAATCTTTCTTCAAACATAAAGGACGCCCAAATTGAATTGGAAATAAAAGGCGAGGCTTATGATCAGAGATCAGTTTCCGTAACCAAAGGAGCTTACAGAAGCTACGACAATAAGGCGGTGTGGAATTCCGCCAGCTTGAAAGATCTTGCTTCCATCGCTCCAGGCAGTTCCGGAAAAACCCAGTTGGGATTTTCCATAAAAAATCCATTGCCCGTTTACAAACAAGGAGACAAAGATTTTTCCATTACCGTAGAGGCGAGGATAGTAGGCTTCGGGACATCCGATGAATTTGAGAATAAACAAATAGAAGACAGCGCGAAAAAAGAAATTAAAATAGGTTCAAGGCTTCAAGCTGTTGGGAAAACTTTGCATTATTCTGGACCGTTCCAAAATTCCGGCGAAGTTCCGCCCAAGATCGGCGCGGAAACAACTTATACCGTGGTTTGGTCGCTAGCCAACAACGCCAACGATTTGTCAGAAGCTAAAATAACCGCCTCCTTGCCGCCCTATGTCAGCAAAGAAAACCTGGTAAATCCAGAAGATTCTGATTTGCGGTTTGACGAAAAAAATGCCACGCTTATTTGGAATGTCGGAGAGGTACTGGCCGGAACGGGTGTAATAATGCCAGCTAAAGAAGTGTCTTTCCAAGTTACTTTTTCGCCCAATCTTACGCAAGTGGGAGAAACGCCGATTTTGGTAAACAAAGCCCTTGTGGAAGCGCGTGACGCATTTACCGATGAAAACATTTCTGCCGAGATTCCGGCTTTGACCATAAAATTAAGCGGCGACCCGCAATACAAAGGAGGGGATGATAAGGTAAAGGAATAAAACAATGCAAGAATCAAACAAATTGGAAAAAATAATATCGCTTTGCAAAAGGAGGGGGTTTGTATTTCCTGGTTCGGAGATCTACGGAGGGTTCGCGGGGACATACGATTGGGGCCCGTTGGGAACAGAGCTTCGGAGGAATGTGGTCAATGAGTGGACGGAAGCTATGCAGTCGCATGACAATATGGCCATGTTGGACTCCAGTATTTTCACCGCCGCAAAAGTGTGGGAAGCGAGCGGGCATATATCTGGATTTTCCGATCCGATGGTTGTTTGCAATCATTGTCATACGAAATTTCGAGCTGATCATTTGCTTGACGCGATGGGAGTTGTGGCGGATGAAAAAATGACTGAAAAACAAATCAATGCGATATTTGATGAACATAGGGCGAAACTGCACTGCCCTGTTTGCGGCAAGAAAGATTTTGGGAAAGTGGTCGCCAAAAGTTTACTGGCGACATCAACGCTTGGAAGATTTGAAGACGAAGATGAAGAAGTCTATCTGCGCGGGGAAACAGCGCAAGGAATTTTTATAAATTATAAAAACGTGTTGGCTTCCGGAATGTATTCCATTCCATTCGGCATATATCAAGTAGGCAAGGCTTTTCGCAACGAAATCAGCCCGAGGCAATTTTTGTTCCGCAAACGCGAATTTGAACAGATGGAAATGCAGTACTTTGTGTCACCAAAAGAAGCCCCCGAGGTATATGAAGAATGGAGAAAAGAGCGCATGGCTTATTACAACCGACTCGGAGTAAAAAAAGAAAAACTTCGTTGGAAACAGCACGAGAATCTTGTTTTTTACGCTAAAGACGCATGGGATATCCAATATGAATATCCATTCGGCTGGAATGAATTGGAGGGAGTTCATTATCGCGGCGATTATGATTTGAGCCAGCATCAAAAATTCTCCGGCGTTGATATGACTTACTATGACGAAAAAACTAAAGAACGGTATGTTCCCCATGTTGTTGAAACATCAGTCGGAGTTGATCGTACTGTTTTAATGCTTTTGGCGGATGCGTATGATGAGGACGAGATGAACGGAGAGACGAGGTTTGTGTTGAGATTTAAACCAAGCATCGCGCCAGTCAAAGTCGCCGTTTTTCCATTGCTCAAAAACAAGCCGGAGTTAGTTAAAAAAGCCAGAGAGGTTTTTACAGAATTAAAAAAAGAAATCCGGCCCGTAGTTTTTGATGACAACGGCAACATCGGCAAACGCTATCGCCGGCAAGACGAAATCGGCACGCCGTTTTGCGTGACGATAGACTTTGACACTTTGGAAAATGACACCGTTACCGTCCGCGACAGAGATACGGGCAAGCAGGAGAGGGTGAAAGTGGGCGATTTGGCAAGTTTATTTAAAAACAATATTAATCGATGATAAATTACCCCTCGACATCGGATGTCGAGGGGGCAACCTTACAATTATGAATTTTGAAGCACCAAAAATATCATCACCAGAGGAAATAGCGGAAATAGAAAAAGCAAGGAACTCTATCTGACGCAGAACTTCTTAAAGAAGGCGCGGAGTATAAGTTTGATGAAGTTGGCCAAAAAAGTTTAGAATTAACTGAAGAACAAATTGAACAAGCAAGGAAAGAAATGGAACAAGAGCTGAATGGTAAAGAAGAAAAAGAAACAGTAAGCTATGTTGAAACGGAAAAGGGCTCAATGTATAGATATCTACCCGATGGACATACACAAAGATATAAAAAGACTGAAGATAAGCATTATGAACCGCAGGACGCTTTAGTTTTTATTCCTGATTGGTCGTGGGTATCAAAGAATGCGCCCAAAAATGTGCTAGTGAAACTCGGAGAAAATGAAACTCAATATGCTCAAACAATATTAGAGTATGCGCAAATTAAAGGAAATAAAATTTACATTGTAGACGAGGGGGGAAATAAACTGGAAACAAATCAAACGATTAAAGAAACCGATGGGCCGGTTTTTCTTTGGTTTGGCCACACAAAAACTACTGGCGAGGAAGACAAACTTATTCAAGATTTTGCCATTCCTGTTTCTTCGAAAGCCCAAAAAGGTTATTACACCTTTGATACAAGAAAATATAAAACAGAAGAAGGAACAAAAAGAGAAGTGCATATTGGTAACAAGGTTAAAGAGATAGTGTATAAATAAAAACAAAAAAACTCCCCCTCGACATCGGATGTCGAGGGGGAGGCAGGGTTATTCTAGCGTAATATCTTTCGTGCTGATAAAAGAATCTTCTGACCACTCGCAAAGAAATGACTCATAATCCTTCTTGTTTTTAAATTGTTCTAATATCACTTTTTCTCCGGAAACAATGGGATCAAATTTTTCCTCTAGAAAAAATTTTAAGCTTGACCACGGATAATCTATAATTTTTTTTCTAATTTTACTCCAATTTTCTAATTTATGATTTCGCCACTCTTTTCCGCTTATTATATCCAAAGGATTAAGGTGTATGTAGGTGGATAAATGAGTTAAGTATTCATTTGAATCAATATGCTTTGACCTAAACAAGCTTTCAAAAATCGGTCCTCTTCTCTTTTTTCTCATGTTTATGTATTTGGTTATTGATATATCACACTTGCGGACAAAATTTATTATTCCACCGTCTACCCTTTCTTTAATTAGCATATGATAATGATCGGGCATAATCGCATAACACAATATATCAACCAGTTTTTCTCCCTTTGTTAACATATTCATAGCTTCAATAAATTTTATTTCCGATTGTTTTTCATTGTCTCTTAAGAATTGAAAAATTTTACTTGATATTGTTGAGTTTGCAAACAACATGGAGTGTTTAATCCGTTTTGCATTTTGACCATCTTTAAAAACAGGAACATTCATAATTGTTCGATTATAAATATGGTAGTATTCGTTCGGGATAAATTTTTCTTTTCTCATTGAATTTATTATACCCCCTCGACATCGGATGTCGAGGGGGAGAGAGATTGATTTATGTGTGGGGCAGTGTTATTGTTTTGTTAATGATAAATTTTGAGAAAAAAGTTTTGGATAACGGGTTGAGGGTGGTTTTGGCGCCGATGAATAATACCGAGGCGGTGACGCTTTTGGTTCTAGTCGGCGTCGGTTCAAGATATGAGACGAAAAAAATCAACGGCATTTCCCATTTTTTGGAGCATATGTTTTTCAAGGGTACCAAAAGCCGGCCGGAACCGGGGCAAGTTGTTAGAGAGTTGGATAAAATAGGAGCCGACCATAACGCTTTTACCACCAAAGAAGCGACAGGTTTCTGGGTCAAAACATCCGCCAAAGACTTTGATGTCGCTTTGGATGTTGTTTCCGATATTTTACTGGAGCCGTTGTTTAAAGAAGAGGAAGTGGAAAAAGAAAGAAACGTTATTTTCCAGGAAATAGATATGCGCAATGACAATACGCGCCTGAAAACTCAAGAAAATTTGGAAAATATTGTTTTTGGCGACCAGCCCGTCGGCTGGGACATCGCCGGGAGCAAAAAAACGGTGGCGTCAATAAAAAGAGAAGACATTATAAACTACGAAGCGGAGAATTATCTTTCCGAAAATATGACCGTTGTGGCGGCGGGTAATTTTGACCAAGAAAAAGTTTTCGCCAAGATAAGCCGTGCCTTTGGTACGGTTAAAAAAGGGAAAAACAAGGATTTTATCAAAGCCAAAATATTTCAAAAAGAAACGCAAGTTAAAATTTTCAACAAAGAAACCGACCAAACTCATCTGACTTTGGCCGTAAGAGCTTACGATATGTATGACGAGAAAAGATATGCCTTAGACCTTCTTTCCACTCTACTTGGAGGAAATTCGTCCTCCCGCTTATTTTCGGAAATAAGGGAAAAACTCGGGTTGGCTTACTGTGTTTATTCTTGGAGCGATCAACTTAGAGACTGCGGTTATTTGGGTATGGCCGCCGGCGTGCCGCATAGCAAACTTGGCGCGGTGGTTGAAAATATTGTCGGTATTTGTTCCAAGATAAAAAAGGGCGATATCTCCTCAAGCGATTTGGATTCCGCCAAAAGTTATTTGAGAGGGCAGACCGCTTTGAGATTTGAAGCTTCCGACGAGATAGCCCATTTTGTGGCCGGCCAGGAATTGTTCTATAATGAAATTAAACAGCCGTCGGATATTTTGAAGAAGATAGAAGAGGTGGGGAAAGAAGATATTTTAAAAATCGCCGAAGAATTGTTTAGGCCGGAAAAATTAAGTCTATCGGTTATCGGCAGGCACGAGGAGGGCGAAAAAACAAACAATCTTTATAAGAAAATATTAGCCGAGTTATAACATCAAGGTTTAACCTTGATGTTAGGATAAAATGAACGATAAAAAATTTTCAATAACAATTACGACCGGCACGGTTATCAAGATAATAGCCGTGTTTATTATGGTCGCTTTTCTGTATTTTATCAGAGACATAATGATGTCCGTGTTGTTTTCTTTGGTCATCGCGTCTGGAGTGGACCCAGCCGCCACATGGTTTCAGAAAAGAAAAATCCCGAGAGTTTTGGCCGTCATTATCGTTTACCTGATAACTTTTTCATTTCTTGGAGGAATGTTTTATCTTATCATTCCGAACACCTTCAAAGAGCTGACTTCTTTCGCCGATAAATTTCCGTCTTACTTGGAAAAGCCGTTTGAGGCCGGAACGGTGGATAAGATTTTCGGCAATTTGCCGTCTTTTGCCAGAGACGCTCTGGGCGGTTTCTTGGGCAACATAACCGACTACGTCAGCAGTTTTTCCACCGGATTTTTCGGCATCGCCTCCGCGGCGGCGGGCGGAGCGGTTTCGTTTATTCTTGTAATCGTTTTGTCTTTTTATTTGTCAATGCAGGAGAACGGGGTGGAAAATTTTTTGAAGATAGTCATTCCGGCCAGGCACGAAAATTATGCCGTCGGATTATGGCAGAGATGGAAAAAGAAAATCGGACTATGGCTTCAGGGTCAGATACTGCTCGGGTTTATCGTCGGAGTTTTAGTCTACATTGGGCTTACTTTATTGCAGGTTGAATATGCTCTGACTTTCGCTTTACTGGCGGCCATTTTTGAACTAATACCGATATTTGGGCCGATTTTATCGGCCATTCCGCCGGTGATGGTCGCTCTAGTTCAAAGCCCTGTGCTGGCTTTGGAAGTCGGCATTTTGTATATCATCATCCAACAGTTTGAAAATCATCTGATTTATCCGCTGGTAGTGAGGAAAATTGTGGGCGTGCCCTCCATTATGGTTATTTTGGCCTTGGTTATCGGCGCTCAAATCGGCGGATTTTTCGGCTTGCTTTTGGCGATCCCGCTAGCGGCGGTGGTTATAGAAGTTCTTGATGATTTGAATTACCGCAAAAAACAAGCGGTCAAGGAATCATAGCAAAACAAGCCCATATTCGCAATTCGCAGGGTTTAATTAAAATGTGCACAAACTGAAGCGATCGCTTGGAACCGTGCACATTTTTTGGACGGATACAATTATTTGAAAAAATTGTTGTAATAAATTATGATTAATTCATCGGCTCAAACCACATTTTAATTTTTTGGGGGTGGAAGAAAATTTTTTAATCATATGTCTATAAAATTATTAATAACTGGCGGGACTGTTGATAAACAATATAATCCTCTTAATGGAGAATTAGTTTTTGTCAAAACACATTTGCCAGAAATGATAGAACAGGCAAAAAACAAAGTTGATATTGAGTTAGAAGTTTTGATGTTGAAGGACAGTTTAGATATGAACGATAATGACAGAGCAATGATTTTAGAAAAATGTAATGAAACAAAAGAAGAAAGAATTTTAATAACGCATGGAACGGATACAATGGTAGAAACTGCACAAGTTTTGGGAAAAAGCATTTCTAATAAAACAATAGTTTTAACTGGTGCGATGGTGCCATTTTCTTTTGGAAAAACCGATGCTCTTTTCAATCTGGGAACTGCTCTCGCGTCTGTTCAGATTTTATCTAACGGCGTTTTTATTGCTATGGGCGGTAAAATTTTTCCTTGGGATAATGTAAGGAAAAATAAAGAAATCGGCGAATTTGAAAATATAAAATAGATTTTATTCCGCATATATTTTGAATTTTATTAAGAATTTACCGCCAAAGAAAAACTTGAAATTATCCCTCAAAACCAGAAAAAATGCTTACAGTTAAGTTTATTCTGGAAAGTCGTTCAATAGAGTTTTTCAGTCAAAGTGGCGATAGTTTGGAACTGTGCACAATTTTTGTATAAAAAATTATTTGCCGTCCTTATACATCTTTCTCGCTTTGGCGATTTCTTTTTTGGCGGACTCGGCGTTTTCCCAGCCGAGAATTTCCACTTTCTTGCCCTGCAACTCTTTGTAAGTTTGGAAGAAGTGGGCGATTTCTTTCAGGTGATGGGTGTGGAATTTTTCTATGTCGGAAATGTCTTTGATGCTGTCAAAGCGGGGATTGTCGGCCTGGACACCGAGAATTTTGTTGTCTTGCTCGCCGGAGTCTATCATCTTGAGCATACCGATAGGTCTTACTCTGACGACGCATCCTGGGAACAGCGGATCGTTTCCCAATATCATCACGTCGGCCGGGTCGCCGTCCTCGGCTTTTGTCTCGGGGATGAATCCGTAGTCGGCGGGGTAATGCATCGGGGAATACAAAACCCGGTCAAGAGAAACCATTCCCGTTTGCTTGTCTATCTCGTATTTGTTCTGGCTGTCCTTGGGAATCTCCACCACGGCGTTGAATACCTCCGGCGCCTTGTCTCCAATTTTTACGTTTAACAATGACATATGTTTCAATCTAAAATCTAAAAAATAAAATCTAAAATTTTTTTATTCTTTTTTTGTTTCCGTCACTTCTCCTTCTTCGTTGGCTTGAGCCACGACTTCTCCGGCTTTGGATTTGATGTCTATTTTCCAGCCGGTTATTTTGGCCGCCAGCCTGACGTTTTGGCCCATCTTGCCGATAGCCAGCGAAAGCTGGTCTTCGTCCACGATAACTTCCGCCTCTCTTGTTTTCTCATTGGCCTTGACTTCAATTATTTTGGCCGGAGAAAGGGCGTTGCCGATAAGCTCTTCCGGATTGTCCGACCATTCTATAATATCTATTTTTTCCCCGCCCAGCTCGGAGATAATGGTGCTTATCCTGACGCCTTTTTGCCCGACGCACGAGCCGACCGGGTCAATCCCTTCCTGCTTGGAAACGACGGCTATCTTTGACCTGGACCCAGCTTCCCGGGCGATGTTTTTTATCTCCACCGCTCCGTTGGAAATTTCTGGAATTTCTATTTCAAACAGCTTAGCTATGAATTTCGGATGAGAGCGGGAAAGAAATAAATTAATTCCGCGGTGAGTTTCTTCCACCAAGAAAAGCAAAGCCCGCGTCCTTTCGCCTATCCTGTATCTCTCTCCTCTTATCTGCTCTTCTCGTGGGAGTATGGCGGTGGCTCTGCCCAAGTCCACGAACACGTTGCCTCCTTCCATTCTCTGGACGATGCCGCTTATTATTTCTCCTTGGCGTTTTTTGAATTCGCCGTAGATTGATTCTTTTTCCGCCTCTCTTATTCTTTGGATGATGACCTGTTTGGCGGTTTGCGCCGCTACCATGCCGAAATTTTCTTTTGTTTCCAAAGGGAAAGTTATCTCGTCGCCGGATTTGGCGTTCTTTTTTATCTTTTTGGCTTCTTCCAGCATTATGTGGTGCTCGGGATTGAAGCGGATTTTTTTTACCTCCGCGCCGTCAGAAACACTTTCTTTTTTTGGAGGCATTTCGTGTTCGTTCTCGTCATCCTCATCCGCGTCTGTTTTCAGCATTGATTCATCCACCACGTATTTGGCTTGGACAAACGACATCTCGCCGTTTTCCGAATTGAATTTGGCGTGGACTATCTGGCTTTTTTTGCCGAAATCTTTTTTGTAGGCGGCCGAGAGCGCGTCCTCAATCGTCGCTATTATTTTGTCTTTAGATACGCCTTTTTCCGTTTCCAGTTGTTGTAAGGCGACTTGCAGAGCTTTTAGGTCCATATGTTTGTTTTCTTAATCTTTATAATAAATCGCCCGCTCCTTTGACGGAAACGGGATACGATTGAATGATATACACTTTCTTGTTTTATGTCAAATGCTACAATAAAGCAGTCTATGAAAGTTGAAACTAAAAAATTAAAATTATTTCTTTTGGACAGCGGGCTTATTTCCAGCAAAGAAATAACCGAAGCGGAGAAGAAAATCAAAAAAACAGGAGAAGATCTGGGAGACGTTTTGGTCAGCGGAGGAAAAATTTCCGAAGACGACCTAAGAAGGCTGGAAGCTTATATATTGGGAATTCCTTTTGTGGGATTGGAAAAAGAGAAAATAGACTTCGCGGTTTTGAGCCTTATTCCGGAACCTATCGCTAGAAACCACAACATCGTGGCTTACAGGAGAAACAAGAACGAGTTGGAGGTGGCGATGCTTGACCCGGAAGATTTGGGCACGATTGATTTCATAAAAAAGAAAGCCAGCCTGAAGATTTTGCCTCGCCTGACCAACAGCAAGTCCATAAAATCGGCGCTTTCCCAATATCAAGAAAGCTTGCAATCGGAGTTTAGCGACATTGTTAAAAAAGAAGCGGAATCTTTGAAAATGGTAAGCTCCGCCAATAATGGAGAAGGAGAGAGCGAAGGCGACCTTAAAAAACTGGCTGAAGACATTCCCATCATAAGAATCGTGGATACGCTTTTGAAGCACGCCATTTTGCAGAAAGCCAGCGATATCCACATTGAGCCGATGGAAAGAGATGTGCTTATCAGGTACAGGATAGACGGCATCCTTCGCGACACCATGGTTTTGCCGAAAAATACCGCCCCGGGCATAACCGCTAGGATTAAAATATTGTCCAATTTAAAGATAGATGAAAAACGCTTGCCTCAAGACGGCCGATTTAAGGTTGAAACGGCGGAAGACAAAGTTTCTTTCCGTGTTTCGGTTTTACCCGTTTACAATGGAGAGAAGATAGTGATGAGAATACTTTTGGAAAACGCCAAGGGTTTCAATTTTGAAACTCTGGGATTTCTCGCCAGCCAAATTGAGGATATGCATTGGGCGATAAATCGGCCGACAGGCATGATTTTGGTTACCGGTCCCACCGGTTCGGGCAAGACGACAACTCTTTACACCGCCTTGGATATTTTGAACACTCCCGATGTTAATATTTCCACCATTGAGGACCCGATAGAGTATCAGATTCCCAGAATCAACCAGACTCAAGTCAAACCGGACATCGGCTTCACTTTCGCCAACGGATTAAGGTCGCTGGTCAGGCAGGACCCGGATATTATCATGGTCGGCGAGATAAGAGACAACGAGACAGCTTCGCTGGCGATCAATGCCGCTTTAACCGGGCATCTTGTTCTTTCCACTTTGCACACCAATTCGGCCGCTGGCGCCGTGCCCAGGCTTCTTGATATGGAAGTGGAACCATTCCTGATGGCTTCCACGGTCAATGTAATTATCGCCCAAAGGCTGGTCAGAACGCTTTGTCCCGAAAAAGAGAAATATTTTCTAAGCAGTCAGCAATTGGAAATGCTGTCCAAAGAAGTTGATTTGAATAGGGTGGCTTCTTTTTTGGTTAAAGAAAAAATATCGGGGAAAATTTCCGATTGGAGCAAGGTTCCTTTTTACAAGCCGTCTTTAGGCAAAGATTGTCCGGAAGGGTATAAAGGAAGAGTGGGCGTGCATGAAATTTTGAGAGTGAGCGAGGGGATAAGAAATCTTATCATGTCCAACGCCACTTCCGACGACATTGAAAAGCAGGCCAAGAAAGAAGGAATGACAACGATGTTGGAAGACGGGGTGGTCAAATGCGTCCAGGGTGTAACCACGATTGAGGAAATATTAAGAGTAACCAGCGAGTAATCTTTATGCTGTATAAGTATCAGGCTAAAAAAATGACGGGAGAGGAAACAAGCGGAACAATGGAAGCTTCCAGCAAGACGGATTTGGCCGGCAAGCTGAGGGAGCAAGGTTATATCCCGACACTGGTTGAGGAAAAAAATAAAAAATCGCGCGCGGCCAGTTTTTTTTCCAGATTCGGGATAGTTTCCGCCGCGGACAAAATAATGTTCGCCAAAAACTTGGGGGTGATGCTTTCCGCCGGCCTGCCCCTGACCAGGGCGCTTGAAATATTAAGCCGCCAGACAAACAACAGGTTTTTCAGCCGAACGATAATTTATCTGATGAACGATGTCCAAAAGGGAGATTTTTTAAGTTCAGCCATGAAGAAATTTCCGAAAACTTTCCCGAATATTTTTATCGCTATGGTTAAAACTGGAGAAGAAAGCGGCCAGTTGAGCGAATCTTTAGGCTTGGCCGGGCTGCAGCTGGAAAAAGATTACACGCTGATGAAAAAAGTTCAAGGGGCGATGGCGTATCCGGCGATAATTTTGATAGCCATGGTTTTGATTGGCGTTTTTATGTTTATTTATGTCGTGCCCACGCTGGTCGCCACCTTCAAAGACCTGAATGTGGATTTGCCCCTTTCCACCAAGATTATTATTTTTATAAGCGACTTGGCCGTAAAACACACCTACTTGCTTATAATTTTTTTCTTAGCCGTTGTTTTTTCCGCTGGATGGTTTTTGAGAACGGAAAAAGGAAAAATATTTCTGGGCAATGTTTTCTTGAAAACACCGATGATTTCCCCTATCGTAAAAAAGATAAACTCGGCCAGAACCAGCCGAACTTTGGCTACGCTTATTTCCTCCGGAGTCAACGTGGTGGAAGCGCTTACCGTTACTAGAGACGTGCTTCAGAATAACAAGTACAAAGAAGTCCTGACAAGGGCGATGGATGACGTGCAAAAAGGCATTCCGATTTCAAACTCGTTCAAAGGAGCGACGAAGATTTACCCCGTTCTTTTGGGAGAAATGATGGCGGTCGGAGAGGAAACGGGCAAAATAGCGGAAATGTTGGAGAAAATAGCCGTTTTTTACGAAGAAGAAGTGGCCGAAGCGACCAAAAACATGGCCACTGTCATAGAGCCGATTTTGATGATTTTTATCGGCGCGGCTGTCGGATTCTTCGCTTTATCTATGATCAAGCCGATGTATTCAATGATGAACGGAATATGATAAAAACAAATCAAAAGTGCGGATGGCAAGGTCTCGCCTTGACAGTCAAGGCGAGACCTTGCCATCGCAAAAACTCCGGTTTTTCGCTGATTGAAATTGTTATCGCTATGGCCATCGGAGCGGTTTTGGTCGCGGCTATTGTCGTTTCTTTCTCTTCTTTCCGGAACAGCAAGATTGTGGATGTTTCTGCCGACCAAGTTTTGTCGGTTATAAACGAAGCCAGAGTCAAAAGCGTTTCTTCGGAAGATTATTCAAGATTCGGCGTTCATTTTGAAACAAACAGAGTTATGTTTTTCAAGGGGGATATCTTTACAGAGCCTAACCCTGCCAACATAGAAACGATCCTATCTCCTTTGGTGGAAATCAGTAATATTTCTCTAAGCGGAGGAGGAATGAACATCGTGTTTCAAAAATTGACCGGTAAAACAGGCAATAACGGTTCCTTAAGGGTGAGACTTAAGTCGGACAATAATAAATACAAAACCATAAGCGTTAAGTCCGCCGGCATCGCCAATATCCAATGAAAAAAAACATTTATAATTCCTATCGACATTCGATGTCGATAGGAATAGGGCTGATAGAGGCCGTGGCCGGAATTTCTATCGTTTCCATTTTTATTTTTAGCCTAATGCTGGCAACGCAATTGTCGCAAAAAATCGTCGGCGAAAGCGTTAGAAATATCCAGGCCTCTTTTTTGCTGGAAGAAGGAGCGGATGCCGTCAAGATTTTCAGGGACACGAGCTGGAGTTCCGGCATAGGAAGCCTTGCCGCCGGAACGGATTATTATTTTTCTTATAACGGGACGGCTTGGATTTCCGCAAACAGCAATGTTTACGTTGACGAAATATTTGAAAGAAAATTCGTCTTGAATAATGTTTACAGAGACGCCAATGACGACATAGCCCCTTCGGGAACGCTGGATAGCGGGACGAAAAAGGCGACAGTCAGCGTTTCTTGGCGGGGGAGAACTGGGACGACGACCAAGTCCGCTTCCTTTTATTTAACCGATTTATTTTCCAATTAATTTTATGAAAAAAAACTCACAAGGTTCGTCGCTTTTGGAAACGCTGATTTACGCGGCGATTTTGGGGTTAATCGCCGTCCTTACCACTGGTTCAATTTTGGCGATGATGAAGTCCTACACCGGCATAAAAATGTCCCGAGACCTTAATTTTTCCGCTTCGGTAGCTATGGAAAGAATGGCCAATGAAATAAGATTGGCTAATAATATTAACGATGCCGAAAGTATTTTTGCCGCCAGTCCGGGGAAATTAAAACTTGACACGACGGACAGTCTCGGCTCTCCCGTTACGATAGAATTTTTCTTGAGCGGGGCGGGAATTTTCGTCCAAGAAGGCGTTGGAATTCCGGAAGCGCTGACTGCCAGCACAACCGAGATTACCAGTCTTATTTTCAACAAAATCACCGCTTCAACCACTTCAAAAGCCGTAAGGATAAGCTTAACCGCCAAGGCCAAAGGCGGCAGGATGGAAAAGACGGAAAAATTTTATAACACGGCAATATTAAGAGGAAGCTATTAAACTATGAAATTTTCAATTTTCAATTTTCAATTTTCAAACAAAAAGCGCGAATGGCAAGGTCTCGCCTTGACATTTAATGTCAAGGCGAGACCTTGCCATTCCAGACCTTGCCATTCCAACGGAGGGCAGGCTATATTGACGGCGGTGGTGTTTTTTATGTTCGTGTCTATGATTGTCGTCTCGGGGGCTTACACCGTTTCTTATAAAGAATCAAAATCATCCAGAGATTTCGGAATATCCAAAAAAAGTTTTTTTATGGCGGAATCGGGATTGGAGGACTTGTCATACAGGGTGATAAAAGGAAAAAATTACGACACCACCGAAGTTTTGTCTTTAGACGGGTTTTTCGCCACGACCACCGTCGCCGACATAAGCGGCGCGAAAGAGATAACCGCTACAGGGACGGCTTCTCGGATGATAAGAAAGTCAAAAATAAAACTGGAAGTCGGCGGAGGAACATCGTTTTTTTACGGGATGCAGACTGGGCAAGGGGGGATAATAATGTCTAACACCTCGGAAGTCGTAGGCAATGTTTTTTCCAGCGGGCATATCATGGGCTATAACAGCAACATCGTAAGGGGCGATGTTATCTCGGCCGGGCCTTCCGGTTTGGCGGACGGGATTCACGCGACAAGCTCCGTCTACGCCCACACCATCAATAATTCCAATATTGATAAAGACGCCTACTATACAACCATTTCCGGCACCAACGTGGGCGGTGTTTCTTATCCAGGCAGTCCTGACCAAGCCACTTCTTCTTTGCCCATATCCGACGCTAAAATAGACGAGTGGAAAGCGGAAGCCTTGGCGGGCGGAACTTACATCTCGCCTTGCCCTTACACGATAAGCGGGACTGTTTCCATCGGACCAAAAAAAATAAATTGCGATTTGAATATAACCGGCACGGCTGTTGTCACTTTAAACGGCCCGATTTGGGTTTCCGGCAACATAAACTTCAGCAATTCGGCGGATGTCAAAGTGAATCCTTCTTTAGGCGACAAAAGCGTGGCGGTGATAGCGGACAAAGAAACAAACAGAAGCTCCAGCGGCAGGATATTCATAAGCAATTCGGTTGAGTTTTTCGGTTCGGGAAGCAATAAGTCTTATGTTCTTTTGGTTTCCCGGAACAACAACGCTGAAAGCGGAGGGAGCGCTTCCGCCATTGAAATATCCAACAGTGCCAACGGAAAGATTTTATTGTACGCCCCGCACGGCTTGATGTACTTGTCCAACAGCATAAGTGTGAAAGAAGCTTCCGCTTATAAAATACAGTTATCCAATTCGGCTAAAATTATTTACGAAACCGGCCTGTCCAATCTGCTTTTCACCTCTGGCCCATCGGGCGGTTATTCCATAGAGAGTTGGCGGGAAGAGGAATAATCCCTTGTAAATTTGACTTTTAATTTGCGTTTGGTAATATGGCATTAGTAATTTGTTGCCCCAAGGAGCTTGCCTGACGGCAGGCAGGGGTAATTTTAATTAGTATGGCGATTTTAAGAAAAATAAAAAAAGAGGAAAACAAAAAAGAGGCTCCGACGCAAGGTCGGAGTCCCGACCAAAGCGTCGGGAAAAGCAAAACCGTCTATTTCGGTCTTGTTCCTCATATCACGGAAAAGGCGACTTTTTTGGGCGAGAAAAACGCTTATGTTTTCAAAGTTGAACCGGAATTCAATAAAATAATGGTCAGACAAGCGGTGAAAAAACAATATAACGTTGAGCCGACAAAAGTAAGAATAATAAACATTCCCGGGAAAATGGTTTTTATCAGGAGAAGACAGGCTCAAAAGGCCGGTTATAAAAAAGCGGTAGTTTATCTGAAAAAGGGCGATAAAATAACAACATAGATTTTTAGATTGAAACATGAAGCATTACAAACCCACAACTCCATCAAGAAGGCATATGTCGGTAGTATCCTACCGGAATGTTTTGACGCGGACCGAGCCGGAAAAAAGTTTGACACGAGGCTTCAAGAGAGGTGTGGGCAGGAATTCCGCCGGCCGGATAACCGTCAGGCACAAAGGAGGCGGAGTGAAGAGGTCTTACAGAGAAATTGATTTCCATTACGATAAAATAGACATTCCAGCCACGGTAAAGTCCGTTGAGTACGACCCGAACCGGTCGGGTTTTATTTCCTTATTGTTTTACGCCGACGGGGCCAAACGGTATGTTCTTTTGCCGGTCGGATTGAAGGTGGGAGACAAAGTGATAACTTCCGAAAAAGCCGACATAAAACCGGGCAACAGGCTTCCTTTGAAAAAAATACCCGTGGGAACTTTTGTGTATAATGTGGAAATTTTACCGAGATCGGGCGCCAAGATGATAAGAAGCGCCGGCAATTTCGCCGAGCTTTTGGCCAATGACAGCGGATACGCGTTGCTTAAAATGCCCTCGTCGGAAATAAGAAAAGTTTCCATGGAAGCTTGGGCCAGCGTTGGACAAGTATCCAATGAAGAATATAAATTGAGAAATTTTGGAAAAGCCGGCCGGTCAAGATGGCTGGGAATCCGGCCGACAGTCAGAGGCAGCGCTATGAATCCGGTGGACCATCCGCTTGGCGGAGGGGAAGGCAGGCAGCCTAGGGGTATGAGCCGGGTGAAAAATATGTGGGGCAAAGGAATAAGAGGAGTGAAAACCAGAACGCCGAAAAAATATTCCAATGTGTTTATAGTTTCAAGAAGAAAAAAGAAATAATTTTATGTCAAGAAGTTTAAAGAAAGGGCCATATATTTATGAAAAATTACTGAAGAAAATCAGTGTTCTGAAGCCTATGGACGGGACGGTTGTTAAAACTTGGGCCAGGGATTCCCAGATATCGCCGGAAATGATAGGCTTTACTTTCGGCGTGCACAACGGCAAAGATTTCATCCAAGTGAGAATCACGGAGGATATGATAGGACACAGACTGGGAGAATTCAGCCCGACAAGAAAATTCGTCAAACACGGAGGCAAGATGCAGAAAGAAATAGAAACCAAGAAAAAAGAGGCGGAAATAGCTTCAGCGCAAGCGGCCAAAGCGGCGCCAGCGGAAAAGAAATAATATGAAAGAAATAACGGCAAAATTGAATAACTATAGAGCATCGCCCAGAAAGACGAGAGTGGTGGCTGATTTGATCAAAGGCAAAAAAGCGAAAGACGCCATTGTTCAACTTGATTTTCTGGCCAAAAAATCCGCCCATCCGATTGCAAAACTTCTTAAATCTGCCATAAGCAATGCTAGAAACGACTTCAAATTGACGGATGAAAATAATTTAATAGTAAAAAAAATCATTGTTAATTCCGGGCCGGTTTTAAAGAGAAGCAGGCCAAGGTCAAGAGGCATGGCCAATCAGATTTTGAAGAGAACGAGCAATATTTCGATTATTCTGAAAGAACAGTCTCAAAATAAAAAATAAAGAAAATGAGCAAGACAGTCCACCCATATTCATTCAGGCTAGGTATATTGCGAAACTGGAGATCGCGCTGGTTTAATCCTGTCAAATACAGGCATTTGCTAAAAGCGGATGTTTTGGTAAGAGAAGCGCTGGAAAAATCAATGCGGGGAATGTATGTGGAAGGCATAGAGATAGAAAGATCCCCGGCGCTTTTTCATTTAATAATCAAGACTTCCCGCCCCGGGCTTCTTATCGGCCGGAAGGGAGAAGGAGCGGACAAAATCAAAGTTCAAATAATCGGAATAATGAAAAAAATAAAAGCCGAGATACCGAAGGAAATAAAGCTGACTGTTGAAGAAATCCAGCATCCGGAATCAAGCGCTAAAATTTTGGCCCAAATGGCGGCGGAAAACTTGGAAAAAAGAATGCCTTTCCGAAGGACAATGAAACAGATAATGGAAAAAGCCATGGCCAGCCACAATGTCAAAGGAATAAAAGTGGCGATGTCCGGCCGGCTTGACGGTTCTGAAATGGGAAGAAAAGAATGGCTGAGAAAAGGCCGGATACCGCTTCAGACGCTTCGCGCCGATATTGATTTTGCCAGGGAAAAAGCCCACTTGCCCTATGGCGACATAGGCATCAAGGTATGGACTTACAAGGGAGAAAAATTTGAAGCGGAAAAAAATAAAATTTAAAAAACATGCTGCCCAAGAAAGTAAAATTTAGAAAATGGCACCGGATGAGGGAAAACCCGAATAAGGCGCGCGTGGCCACCAGAGGAAACAGTTTGGATTTCGGCTCTTTTGGATTGGTGGCGCAAGAAACCAAAGAAGTATGGGCCAATCAGATTGAAGCGGCCAGGAAAACGATGGCCAGATTCACCAACAATTCCGGAAAAATTTGGATAAGAATTTTTACCGATATGCCCATCACCCAAAAACCGGCGGAAGTCGGAATGGGAAAAGGAAAAGGCGATCCGGTCGGCTTTGTCTATAGAGTCAGGCCGGGCAACGTGATATTTGAAGTAGACGGCCTTGACGAAGCGACCAGCCGTGAAGCTCTAAGGAAAGGGGGCTCAAAATTGCCGGTAAAGATAAAAATAATAAAAAGATAAAAATATGCCGAAGAAAAAATTAAAAGGAGTGATAGTGTCGGACGCGATGCAGAAAACTGTGGTTGTTTCCGTTGACCGCTACGTCAAACACCCCAAATACAAGAAATATATGAAAAAGACAAACAGATACAAAGCTCATGACGAAAAAGAAGAATACAATGTCGGGGACAAGGTTGTAATTCAGGAATGCCGGCCATTATCAAAAGATAAGCATTTTGAAGTTTTGTCCAAAATTTAATTTATGATACAGCCCCGAACAATGGTGAATATTGCCGACAATACCGGCGCGAAATTGGCGCAAGTCTTCAAGGTGCTTGGCGGAAGCAAGAAAAGATACGCCCAATTAGGCGAAATTGTCGTTGTTTCCATCAAAACCGCCGAACCAAGGAAAATGGTTAAGAAGAAAGAAGTTCATCACGCGCTCGTCGTCAGGCAGAAAAACGCTTTCCGAAGGAAAGATGGATCTTATGTCCGGTTTGATGAGAATGCCGTCGTGCTTTTGGACAAAGCGAAGCATGAGCCGTTAGGAGGAAGAATTTTCGGGCCGATTCCGAGAGAAATTCAAGAAAAAGGATATAGTCAGATAATTTCATTGGCGCCGGAGGTGGTGTAATAAATTTATGAAAATAAAAAAAGGAGACACGGTGAAAATAATGGCGGGCAAAGACAAAGGCAAAACAGGGAAAGTGGCCAAAGTTATTCCGTCTGAAGAAAAAATAATCGTGGAAGGAATGAATATAAAGAAAAAGCATATAAGGCCGAAAAAACAAGGGCAAAAAGGCCATATCGCCCAAATCTCGGCGCCGTTTTACGCTTCAAACGCGATGATTGTTTGTTCCTCTTGCGGCAAGACAACAAGAACCGGATATAAATTGGAAGGAGAGAAGAAAATAAGAGTTTGCAAGAAATGCGGCGTTTCAATCTAAAACCTGCCTGCCGACAGGCAAGATCTAAAAAATAAGATGAACAAATTCAAAGAAAAATTCAATAAAGTCGTAGTTCCAGAAATGAACAAAAAGTTCGGCTATAAAAACGCAATGGCAATGCCAAAAATAATCAAGGTTGTCGTCAGCGCCGGTATCGGGTCGTTCAAAGACGAAGCCAAAAAAGAAATGGCCTTGAAATCATTTACCCAAATTGTCGGTCAAAAACCGCTGGTCAACAAAGCTAAGAAATCAATAGCCTCGTTTAAATTGAGGCAAGGAATGACGGTCGGCTACTCGGCAACATTAAGAGGAGAAAGGATGTATGATTTCTTGGAGAAACTAGTCAGTGTTACAATCCCAAGAGTGAGAGATTTTCGCGGTCTTGAATCCAAACTGGTAGACCAGACGGGCAATATGTCAATTGGCTTTAAAGAACACATATCTTTTCCTGAATCCGCGGAAGAAGATGTCCGGTCGGCTTTTGGATTGGGGGTTACTATTGTTACCACCGCCAAAAGCAAAGAAGAAGCCCTTGAATTATTAAGACTTGCGGGGTTTCCATTTAAAGTCTAGTATATACATTTGTAACATATGGCAAAAACATCAGTTATCGCAAGGTCTAAAAAAACACCAAAATACAAATCAAGGGTTGTTAGAAGGTGTTTCCGTTGCGGAAGAAAGAGGGGCTATATGAGAGATTTTGACTTGTGCCGAATATGTTTTAGGGAATTGGCCAACGAAGGAATGATTCCGGGGATTAAAAAATCATCATGGTAATTTAAATTATATGGATCCGATAGCAGACATGTTAACTTCAATAAGAAACGCCCAAGCCGCTCGCAAAGAAACGGTCTCTGTTCCTTATTCCAAAATAAAAATGGAAATAGCGAAAGTTCTAGCCAAAGAAAAATTCATAAAAGAAGCCGACCATAAGGGCAAGAAGGTCAAAAAAACGATAGATATTGTTTTAAATTATAACAACTCCAATTTACCCGGCGAGGCGGGTTTGCCGGCGATAACGAGCCTGAAGAGAGTTTCCAAACCGTCCCGAAGAATTTATTCCCCTTCATCCAAGATTAAAAAAGTAAGACAAGGTTTCGGTTTCCAGATATTGTCCACCCCCCGAGGAATTCTTTCCGGCAAAGAAGCCCGAAGAGAAAATATTGGAGGAGAAGTGATTTGCGAAGTATATTAATTTATGAGCCACATAGGAAAAAAAGGAATACAAATACCGGACAAAGTTGACGTTAAATTAAACGGCAATGTTTTGAAGGTGTACGGACCGATCGGTGAAATGACAAGGCTTATCCCGGATGACGTTGAGGTGAAAATCGCCGATAAGATTATCGCGGTGGCTTTAAGGAAAGGCGCGCCAAACAAAGCCATTTGGGGGACATTCGCTTCCCACATAAGCAATATGATAAAAGGCGTGACAGACGGTTTTGAAAAAAAGCTGATAATAGAAGGAATTGGATTCAAGGCTCAACTGGAAGGAACAAAACTTTCTTTAAATATCGGCTTGTCCCATCCGGTGAAAATTGAAATACCCAAGGGAGTAAAAGTTTTGATAGAAAAAAGCCTTATTACCATCAGCGGTTATGACAAAGAAACAATCGGCCAATTCAGCGCGGACGTCAGAGCTTTTAAAAAGCCGGAACCATACAAAGGAACGGGTATAAGATACGAGAAAGAGATTATAAGAAGAAAGGCCGGCAAGAAAGCGGCCACAGCTTCAGCATAGCGGCGGTTGATAAGCAGTAAAAATTATGAAAAGGTTAATTTCAAAAAAAGAAATAAGGCACAAAAGGGTTAGAGCCAAGATAAAAGGGGCAAGCGATCGTCCGCGTCTTTCCGTTTTCCGATCCAATAGATATGTTTTCGCCCAGATTATAGACGATGCGAAGGGAGTGACTTTGGTTTCGGCCGGAGATTTCAAATCAAAAGGCAAAGCCAAGAAAACGGAATCGGCGAAAAGCGTTGGATTGGAATTGGCCAAAGCCGCCAAGTTGAAAAAGATTGAGTCAGTGGCGTTTGACAGGGGAGGAAATAAGTATCAAGGTCGGGTCAAAGCTCTAGCGGAAGGAGCGCGGGAAGGAGGCCTTAAATTTTAGTTTTTAGATTTGAGATTTTAAATTGAAACATATGGCAAACAAATTCAGCAAAGGCCGAGGTTCGGGCAGAGAAAAATCCGAATACGACCAAAAAATAATAGACATAAGAAGAGTGACCAGAGTCACCAAGGGAGGAAAAAGGTTTAATTTCCGCGTAACTATCGTGGCCGGAAACAGAAAGGGCGAAGTCGGCGTGGGTATGGGCAAGGCTTCCGATACGGCCGGAGCGATAGAAAAAGCTTTTAGAAACGCCAGGAAAAACTTAATTAAGCCGAAACTGACCAAGGATTTTTCCATACCGCATGAATCCGAAGCAAAGTTTGGAAGCAGTGTTGTCGTAATCAAGCCGGCCAAAGGGAGGGGGCTTGTCGCCGGAAGTTCGGCTAGAACGGTTTTTGATTTGGCGGGGATAAAAGACGTTAACGCGAAGTATTTATCCAGAAGCAAAAACAAGGTCAATAACGCTAAGGTAACAATAGAAGCGCTGAAGAAAATACGCTAATAATTTTATGCAAATTCATCAAGTAACACCAAAAACAAAAAGTAGGAAAGGCAAATATATCGGCCGTGGCGGAAAGCGCGGCACTTATTCCGGGCGCGGCATCAAGGGTCAGAAAGCCAGAGCGGGCAGAAAAATGAGGCCGGAAATAAGAGATCTGATAAAAAAGTTGCCCAAAAAAAGAGGGTATAGATTCAAGTCATTCCAAAAAGATTCAGCCATTGTTAATCTTGATGTTTTAAACAAAAAAATGGACAACAACAGCGAAATCACTCCGAAAATTCTGGTAGAACTTGGATTTGTCAGAATGTTAGGCGGGAAAATTCCGCCAGTCAAAATTCTCGGCAAAGGAGAAATAGACAAAAAGTTTTCGGTTTCCGGCTGTCTATTATCCCAATCGGCCAAAGAAAAAATAGAAAAAGCCGGAGGAAGCGTAAAAACAAATGTTTAACCGAATTAAAATTATATTAAAGGACTATAATCTTAGAAACAAGATATTGTTCGTCTTGGCCGTTTTGGTTTTATTCAGAATAGGTTCAAGCATACCGATTCCCGGCGTTGACCACGCCCGCCTCTCCGCCTTTTTGTCCAACAACCAATTCTTCGGCTTGCTGGATATTTTTTCCGGCGGAGGCCTGTCCAATCTTTCCATACTAATGCTCGGCGTGGCTCCTTACATTACGGCCTCAATCATAATGCAGCTCTTTACTATGATATTTCCCAAGCTTAAAGAGTTGTATCAGGAAGAAGGCGAAGCGGGCCGGCAGAAGTTCAACCAATACTCCAGACTGCTGACCGTTCCGCTCGGTTTCTTACAAGGGTTTGGCCTGATGACGATGTTGCAAGGGCAGGGAATCCTCGGTCAAATTTCCTTTTTGGACAAGTTTACCAACATTTCCATAATGATCGCCGGCACTATGGTTTTGCTTTGGCTCGGAGAGCTTATTTCGGAAAAAGGCATCGGCAACGGCATTTCTCTCATAATCTTCGGGGGCATTGTGGCGGGCTTGCCCTCAACCATCCAAAGAACTCTTTTTACTTTTGACCCGTCGCAAATTCCAATGTACGGCTTATTTTTGGCGATAGCCGTCCTTATAATCGGCGGAGTCGTAGTCATTTCCGAAGCGGAACGGCTTGTGCCGGTTTCTTACGCCAAGCAAGTGAGAGGCTCAAGAATGTACGGGGGAGTTTCCACCCACATTCCCTTGAAGGTCAACCAAGCCGGCGTCATCCCCATAATTTTTGCCATTTCCATTCTGCTTTTTCCGCAGATGATTGTTAATTTGCTAGCCGGATTAAACAGCGGAACGGTTGCCGTTTTGTCCGGCTATATTTTGGCATTTCTAAACAACTCTCTTGTCTACGGAGCGTTATACTTCATTCTTGTTTTCTTTTTCACCTACTTTTACACGGCCGTCACTTTTGACCCCAAGATGATTTCGCAAAATTTGCAAAAAAGCGGAGCGTTCGTTCCAGGAATCAGGCCGGGCCAGCCGACATCGGACCATTTGGCCAGAATCATAACCAGAATCACTTTGGTCGGCGCGCTTTTCCTCGGCCTTATCGCCGTGCTTCCTTTGGGAATAAAAGCCGTAACCGGCATATCTTCTTTGGCTATCGGTGGAACGGCGCTCCTTATCGTCGTCTCCGTCGTTCTAGAAACAGCCAAGCAAATAGAAGCCCAAGTGGTGATGAAAGAATACGAGTAAAATCGTTATCCACACCCCCTCTCTTATAACCGGTTTTGTTTGTTGTATAATATAAACAGCTTCAAAAGCGGAGCGGCGGATGGTCGAAAAATCTTGTCGTCTCATATTTTATTATAGGTTAAGTTTTTTTAATTAAAATTATGCCAA
>Ga0209211_10002751_pt1 | contig 29732 bp, 46 predicted proteins | sample RifGroA2_FD_183992 | JGI IMG/M metagenome (GOLD analysis project Ga0209211, IMG submission 183992) | Groundwater microbial communities from Rifle, Colorado, USA - Groundwater A2 (SPAdes) (version 2) | ecosystem: Environmental > Aquatic > Deep subsurface > Groundwater | place: Rifle, Colorado...
TTGGGCTGTGACGGGGTTCCTCAGGGCTCGGGCTCGGGGTTGTGGGTACGTCGCGCAAAAATTTTTAAGTGATTTTTCTAATTTTTTTATAAATAGAAATTTATTAAAATTGATTATTTATCAGTAAATTAGTCTTAGGGAGTAATTTCTTGAGGTTTCATTATCCTAGTGGAATCAATGACAGAATGAAAGCGAAAGGCTACACGCAGATGCATAGTGCATGGACGGTTTAAGTCTAAATGCCATGAAATACAATGATGATAGCTAGTAATAATGACAAACCTTGGGAAAGTTTTGAATAAATGCTAAAATTATGGTGAAACTTGATGAATCTGCTAATACTGTCGTTAGGTTCAGGGTCAATTCTGACAGGGTCAACTTGAACTGTAACAGGAATCCTCAGAACTCGAAATCAAAAACATAAGACGAGACCTCGAGGTTGTGAATAACCTTAGTTTTTTAAAACTCTCTAAGACAATTAATATTTTGGTAGGTACTATAATGAAAACTTATACAAATTTATATAAGAATATTTTTACTTTAGAGAATCTAAAATTAGCTTTTGAAAAGGCAAAGAAAGGCAAGGCAAAAAAATATTATGTTATTAAATTTGAAGAGAATCTGGATGAAGAATTAAAACAATTATGAAATGAATTAAAAACATTAACTTACAAGCCAAGAGAATTAAAAAGATTTATTGTAAGAGATCCAAAAACTAGGGTAATTCATGCTTCTGCTTTTAGAGACAGGGTAATTTATCATGCGCTAATAAATATAATAGAGCCAATATTTGAAAAAGTATTTATCTATGATTCTTATGCAAGTAGGCTAAAAAAAGGAACATTAAATGCAGTTTTAAGATTTGATAAATTTAAAAGAAAAATTACTAAAAACTGTCAGCTCGTTAAAAATGCATTTGACAACAATTTAGTGATTGGCTATGTCCTAAAAGCAGACATAAAGCACTATTTTGATACTGTAAATCATGAAATATTAATTAAAATATTAAAAAGAAAAGTCAAGGACGAGAAAGTTATCTGGCTGATTAATAAGATACTAAACAATTATGAAATGAAAATAAAAGGCATTGGAATGCCTCTAGGAAACCTGACATCGCAGTTCTTTGCTAATGTCTACTTAAATGAATTAGATTATTTCATAAAGCAGGAGCTAAAGATAAAGTTTTACATACGTTATGTGGATGATTTTGTTATATTGCACAATGACAAGAATTTACTTGAAGAATATAAGAATAAAATAAATAATTTTCTGATAAACAGTCTGAAATTAGAACTTCACCCAGATAAGTCTAAAATAATACCTTTAAGAAATGGAATCAATTTATTAGGCTATAGGAACTTTTACCATTATAAACTTTTAAGAAAAGTCAATAAAAGAAAATTTAAAAGAAATTTTAATTGGAAAATAGAATTATACGAAGATGGTTTCTTAAGCTATGAGGATTTTATTTCAAACTTAAAAGGTTGGTTTGGTTATGCAATCTGGGCAGACACATATAATTTTAGAAAGAATATTATTAAAAGATTAGAGAGTATTAAGAATCTATAATTTTTAGGAAGATATTGAAATACTATAGCACTAGATTAAAACATAATTAAACAAGTCATTAAGTCTTAATTGAACAAAAAAGAAAATTAATAAACAGTAGAAATTCGTAATTTTCTATGCTTGAATTAAATAAAGATAATTTTGAAAAAGAACTGAAAGAGAATAAAATTTTAATTTTAGATGCATGGGCAATTTGGTGTAGCCCCTGCAAAGCAACGTCTCCAATATTTGAAGAACTAAGCAAAGAAATAAAAAATGTTAAATTTGCAAAATTAAATGTTGATGATAATACAGAGATAGCTTCTAAATTAGGTATTATGAGCATACCTACATTTATTGTATTTAAAAATGGTAAAGAAGTAGAAAGAATAATTGGAGCTAATCCAAAATCAGTAATGAAAGCAAAATTTGAAGCTGGAATAAAATAATTTTATTATGAAAATAGTAAAGGCAACAAGAAAAAATATTAAAGAAATTGCTGAAATACTGTTTGAAGAGTTTAAAAAACCTCCATTCAATGAGAAAGTTTCTTTCAATGCAGTTCTAAAAAGTCTTGATTTTTACTTCAAAATAGGAAATGTTTACACCGCAATAAATGAAAGTGAAATAGCCGGAGTTGTAATTTTTAAGATTGAGCAGTATTGGGAAGGCCAGGTAATTATAATTGAAGATTTGGCAGTAAAAGAAATATTCAAAAACTACAACGTTAACAAAATACTAATTAATAAAGTAGAATCCTATGCAAAAAATAAACACATTAGATCTATATATTTTAGTACAAACAAAAAATCTTCTGCATTAAAAATTTATAAAAAACAAGGCTACAAACTTGAAAAAAAATACAATATTTATGAAAAAGAAAATAGAGTAATATTTTCTAAACAAAAGCCTTGGCAACTATTAAAGGAAATAATATAGTTGCATCTCCAAATACTTTAACCATATTGGCTTCAGGTAATATCTTACCCCAAGAAACAGCTTCATCAGGTCTAGCTCCTGCATCACTTCCATCAAATTCCTGTGCATTATTTACATAAACTGCATATTCAGCTCCATTCCTGAACATATTTGCATTGCATATATGGTGTTTTACAATACCTGATCCTAAAATAATCAATCCTGTTTTATTTGCAGTTATTGCTATATCATTTATTTTTTTTATATCATCAGCTATATCTATATTGAATCTGTCATTTTGATATTTGTAAAAATAAATCATATCGCCCACAGAACCATCTGTTATAGCAGGACAGAAAACAGGAATACTATTTTTATAGCACCAATAATATATACTTTCTTCATTATTTATCTCTTTTCCAAGAATGTTTATCAATTCGCTAGGCGAATAACTCTCTTTTATTTTAGAAAGTTTATCAATTAAAGGTACAAAAAACCTCTCAAATTTTACATATCTGTCATTAGGCACAAATATATTTCCGATTCTGTTTATTCCTGCCTCTCTTAGTTCTTTGCCTGCAGTTGTAAATTCACCCAATAAAAAAGGTTCGATGCATTTGATTATATCTTCCTCAATGCCTCCACCAGTAGTTACTATAACATCAACAAGTTTATGTTCAGCTAGATATCTAAAAATATCTCTTAAACCAGAACTGACCATATTAGAAGTATAGCCTAAAAATATTGTGCACTTTTCTTCTCTCATTTTTTTTATTATGCTTATGGCTTTAGTTAAATTTGTTGCTTGAAAGCCTGTAGTATAAAAACTATCAATTATTTTTTCATAGTTTACCCCATTATTAAAGTCATAGCCTTTAATAATAGTACTATTGTCAAAGTTTTTTTCAGGCAGTCTCAATATATTTTTCTTTGCAATTTCAAGTTTTTTTGATTCTTCCATTTTAAAATATGTTAAAATACTAGAAAAAGCTTATATAATTATCCATTAAATATTACCTATTATATTTTTCTGGGTTATAAATACATCCCTTGATGTCTTTATCATAAAAAGGACAAGGACAGTCTTCCCTCCATAGTTCAGGAACTAAGCATCTTTCGCCTAAATCTCCTTGTTCGTCATAAGGTTTACCCATAAAACAACATTTAGAATTTCTTTCACTTATATTAAGAACATGAACAAACAAATTTCTTCTTCTCTCATCTTTTTCTATAGATATTAAACCAAACAGAAAATAACCGCCAAAACTATATCCAAACTGTTGCATATTAAATAATGTTAAATGTAATTTAAATATATTTCCAAGAATATGAATATATTTTCAGAAAGCCATTTTTATCAGCCTGTAATAAAAGACCAATTTTCTACATCATTGTTTCTCATAATAACAACACCATACTTGCAGTTTAATGCTATCTTAAGTTTTCTTGCAATGCCAAGTGCAAAACTTCCATCTATAATGCTTTGAGGTTCAAGATCTGTTGTTGTTAAAATCCCAATTGCATATTCAGGTTCAAATCCTAGCTTATTTCTAATATTTTTAGAATTTGGACTATACACAATACTAATATTATGTAAAAAGCCATTATTTTCACCAGCTAGTCTTCTTTCTAAGCTAGACCTTGCTTCTCTATGCTCATCATTAAACAAAACAAACCCGCCAGAAACGTCAGATTCATCAGCAAATTCTTTAGGAAGTTTATAGCCCCCACAAAAAGGCCTTAAGAAAAACATTAATGCTGAATAAATGTCAGAAAGCCTATTTTCACCAAATTCTCCAACATATATTCCATTTGTCATTAATAAAAAACCACAGATTAACTATAAAAATTTATCTTGGCTAAATCATATACAAAATAACTACTTTTAAAACAAATATAACACTAATTTTATTAATATTTCTTTTATTGTAATTTTATGTACATTGCATCAATAGGAGAAATATTCCTAAAAGGAAAAAATAGAATAAACTTTGAAAGAAAGTTAATGAGAAATATAAGATCTATATTAAATATAAATCCAAATGACTTGCTTAAATTTAGAAACAGGTATATTATAAAATCAGAAATAGAGCCAAAAAATATAAAAAAAGTATTTGGTCTTATATTCTATACAAAAGTTATAGAATCTAAATTGGAAAATATCAATAATTCAGCATTATCTTTAATATTGAATGAAAAAACATTTAGGATAACAACAAAAAAATCAGTAAATATTAAAAAAAGTTCTCAGACAATTAACGAGGAACTTGGTGCTTACATAATATCAAAAATACCAAACATAAAAGTTGATTTAGATAATTCAGATATAGACATAAGGCTGGAAGAAATAAACAATAGGTTTTATTTATATAAGGCTTCTGACATTGTTAGATGTCTTGGAGGATTACCTGTAGGAACAGGAGGCTTTGTACATTTAAGAGTTAAAAATGAAGTAAATTCAACAGTTACAGGATTTCTTCTTATGAAAAGAGGCTGCATGATTTCACTATCCAAAGACCTTTCATTATTGCATAAGTTTGAATCTGGATTTAATATAAGAATTAGAGAAGAAAAAACTACAGATATTTTAGCAACAGACGAAACATATGAAAATTTCGAGTTTAACCAAAGTGATAAGTTTATACTAAAGCCTTTAATAGGTTACACAAAAAAAGAAATTGAAGAAATTTATAATTTAGTAAAAGAAATAATATAAAATAAATTTCACAGAAAACAAATTCTTATAAATGTATAATAAAAACCAGAAAGATGACACATTCAGAGCCTTTGGAAAATTTAATTGATTCTAATTTTAAATTGTTACTTGATGGGATGCATAGTAATTCTTCAATTCTTATTGGAGAAACTGAACTTGGTTGGCAAATAGGCCCTAGTGAATCAGGAAGTTTTCTAAATTGGCAGTACAGCTCTCAAAGAAAAGGGGGCTTTAAAGTATTACATATGCGCCCAAGGCCAGATAGCTCTTTGCATGTTGAACTTTCTGATGGTACAAAATATGTAGTATACTGTGATCATGAAACTCTTCCAAAAAATATAGAATATGAAGATGTTAAAGTAGCTGATTATAAAATAAGATATAGTGTAATTAGAAGAGAATAAGCTTAAGTTTTTCAATTTTAAGATAAAAATTTTATTTAGTTTTTTTAGGTTCAGGGCAATACAAAGGAAATTCTATGCACCCAAAGTCATCAACTGTATGATTATTACAATATTGTTGTACAGGAAGGTCTTTTCTTGCGAAATCAAGCAATGGATAACAGTTATTTGTTGTTGCGCATCCATAAGAAAACATAATTCCAGTTAATAAAATAATTTTTGTTTTAGTTAATAGATCTTCAAGCATTTTAAATCACCTCAAAGAAGAAAAAGAGAAAACAATTCATAAACTTAATTGTAAAATTTCTGAAAAATTTTCAATTTTGTAAGTTATTTAGCAATGCTTATAACCTTTTGTATAAAAGATTATTTATGGAGCCGTTTGATAATTTTGAAAGATGGAAAAAACTAAAAGAAATTATTCCTAAAGATAGAGATTTAGTTTCTATAATTCAGAATATTTTAAGATATGGTACAACTAAAAGTCATTTAAATAAGTTAGATTATAATCTTAGTAATTGTGAATTAATTGCTTCTGGTAGATCTAGAGAGGTTTATAGATTAGGTAAAAAAACTATTGAAATAGATAGTCAAAGAATGATTCTTGCTATTAAGTTAACAACAGGTCATGTAGATTATAAATTTATTTATAATGATGAAAAAGAACTAAATGATCCCGAAATACTTGAAAAAAAATTTGAGGTAATTGCATTAAATTATGAAGTCCAAAAATTTGAATATCTTGCAAAATTAGGAAGAGAAATACCAAGAGTTACTGGAATTGTTGCAGGTTATGGTATAATTGCTACACTTACTGAAGACTTATCAGAAGGTGGTTTATATGAATTAGAAGTAAATACCTCTGGTGCTTCTGGAATAGTTAAAAGTTCTCGTGATGGAAAGCAGCATCAAGTAGTCTGTGCAGATCTTAAATGTGAGTTTCCACCAGATATTCAAATAAGAATGCTTACATCAAAACAAGAGATGAATATAGAAAGTAATTATTTCTTAGAAAGATTGCAAATAGATAAATCATAAAATTAAGAAAAATCTACTGTTCAGGACTTGGCTGTAGGTCTTCGCCACCCATTCCCCTGTAAATCTGTGCAAAGCTTGGCGTAACAACAATCCAGTCTTCTCCAAAACCAGCTATGTCTCCCTCAATAGCTTCACAAGTTTTCTTTAGTTTACTTACAGCCCTCTTTAGTTCCACTAAGTCTTTGTCTTTAAGTGGTTTAATGTTTATTAAGGCAACTGTATAACCCTCTCTTAAGGCATCAAGCGCTGGTTTAATATCAGCAAAATCTTCAACAATAAAAGGCCTAACAACAACCTTTGCTTTTCCAGATTTATCAATAGGTCTGGCGCTTATCTCAACATAGTCGTCTGTAAACTCGTCTGATTGTTGTTTTCCAGAAAATAATTTTTCAAGGACACCTGCCATTTTATAGTAATAATATAACACCAATATATAAATATTTCCCTTCTCTCTTTTACTATTAGGGAATTAATAAGTTGATTTATAACTATTTTAGAATATATTTCTATTTGCTCTCTAATCTGGAAACAACACTCCAAATTTGCATTCTTGCATGCTGAGGTATATTTGGATCTTCTACAACGTCTCCTAATTCCTGAAGTGACCTATCTATTTTTATGTCAATGTTCAATTCTTGTACATCTGTAAGTATTGAAATGGCATTTTTTATTTTAATTCTGACATTTTTAGGTATACTTGTGTCTTTTTCTATAGATATTAAGCCTTCCATAATATCTTCAAAACTACCCTCGAACATTTTAATTGTCCTCTTTATTCTTTATTTGTTTTAAAACTTCAGATTGTAAATTTGATGCCTTTTCTTTTAATTGGTTTTCCTGTTTTTCTATATTTTTTATTCTTAAGCCCAAGACTTCTTTCCTGCCTTGTAATTCCATATTTAAAGTTTCTTTATCAGTTGCAATCATAATACCCCCAACAATTTTATAAGTATTGCCTGTTGTTTTATCAAGTTCTTCTAAGGCATTATCAACTTCAATTAGCTGTGTCTGAAAAGTTTGCTTTTGCATAAGAAAATTTTGTATATTTTGTTCTAGCATTTGCAACTGTGCTATTTTACTTTCAGTTTCTTTATTAACTTCCATTTTTACATTGATTCTACTACTGCGCTTGTAACTCTAGGTTTATATAGAATTTTAGATCCGCAATAAGGGCATCTTACTCTTTTTTTCACTAGCTCAAATTTAATTTCTTTTTGGCAATCTAAACACATATAGTCTGTCATATTTTATTCTCCTAAGTAAAATGCCTTGCCAGCAAATTTATGACTGCATTTAGCACAAGACCATATACCTTTTGCAATTCTTTTAACAGCAATCTTCGCACAAGAAGGGCACTCATATTTGGCTTTCTGCTTTTTTTCCACAGCCAATACTTTTTGTCTTATTGTTAGACCATAACGGACTCCAAAACGTCCTGTTGAACCAACTTTCTTTGTGGATGTCATTTTATTTGAAATTATGTTTGTATGGTGATTTTGTAAGATTTATAAAGATATTGGTGCATTATATGATTTAAAGACTATGAGTATAAAATTTAAAGATTATAAGGATTCTAACTTTAAAGATATAGCTTTGTGTATAGAAGGATTAATCGGTCGTGTTATAAAAATTGATCCTCTTAAAAGACAGAGAAGAATGCCTGCTTATTCTAAAAATTATACTAAAACTTTAGTTTCAAAAGTTAAGAAGAATGATGGATAATTTTAATTGCTTATGAAGGTAAAATATAGTTGGTTTTATTGCAAGATTTATAGAAAAGCAAACTAAAGAAAGTTTATTGGAATGTGTTCCAACAAAAGCAGGAAGAGTTGATGATTTATTTGTTTATCCTGAGTATCGTTCTAAAAATATTGGTAGATTATTAATGAATAAAATTGAAGATTATTTCAAAAGCAAAAATTGTGATGTCATAAAATTAAATGTTTTTGCTCCAAATATAAGGGCACATGAATTTTACAAAAAGTTAAATTATCAAGATAGACTTATTGGAATGCTTAAAATAATAAAATAGTTGGATGGGGCTACTGGGATTTGAACCCAGACCTCAACCTCCCAAGGGTCGTATCCTAATTACTCATAACTTTCGTTATTCCAAGTTAGATTATAGCCCCTAAAGGTTAATTTAACATATAACCCATCCAGAATTGAAAAACATAAATTGTTTTATAAAGTTGTCGAATCATTTTTTATCAATTATTCCCATTTTAATTTTCATAAAAACTGCCAACTAATAAATTATATAATTTTTTATCGTCCAATTCTGAAATTTCCTTTGGAATGCCATCTGATTCTGAAGCTAAGATATTGTAATAAGGCTGTAAAAATCCTCTTAATTTTTTTGCATCACTAAAATAACTCTTATCCAAAGTTTGAAAATGATATCCTGTGTCAAAGATGTCTTGCATAAAACCCGTAGCCACAGAATGAGAACGTCCACAACCAAAGCAGTGAAATCCATTTTTCTTATAAATTAAAAAACTCTCATGATCTGTAGCATGAAAAAAACAAGGTAATGCATAATATCCATCTCCAAATAATTGTGGTAATATTCTATTTTTATTTCCAAAAATCCTATTAAAAATATTTACAAAACTTATATTATTTAATTTTCGATGAATAATATCTATCTCTTTAACAAAAGTATTATCATAGAAATACTTTGTATCTCCTGAATATGTAGAATTTGGGATTAACCCATTATCAGTAGGATTTGGAGATTTTATTTCTTTATTTTCATAAAAATAACCATTTTCTAAATAATATTCAATTTCTTTTCTTGAAGTGCCTTCCCTACTTTTTAGTTCATAAGGCGTTATTGATAAAATTTCACCTACAGGTTCAGTAAGTCTTGCAATATGTTTATTTCTAATATAATTATTATGGCAGTTAGGAAAACCATTAAACTCGCGTGGATTTTCTCTAACATATTTTCCTCTTTGTGAAAAAGCCCTAGAAGCAATTTGATATTTTCTTTTTAGTTCTTGCTTTTCATCAGGTTTTAATAAATTTATTAGTTCGCTAGATCCTACACACATTTTCATTTCTAAATCCCACATTAATTGATCATCACCGATTAATAATTTATTAAAAAATCTTTTTTCATCAATATAGAAATTTCCATTACTTAAATGATAAACATTTTCAGACCCATAAATATCAGTAGCTACTCTTTTTAGATTAAACTTACTATTCTCAACAAAAGTTATATTTTCTAATTCTGAATCCATCAGAAGTAAAATTCTAACTATTTTATAAAAATATATTAAAGAATAATATAAAGATTAACAAACCTATTTCTTAGCTGGTTCTTTCTTTGCAGGCGCTGCTCCTGCTCCAGCTGGTGCAACTGCTGTCGGAGCTCCAGCTGCAGGTGATGCTGCTTTTGCTGCTTCTGCTGCAGCTTTGGCTTCAGCTTTCTGTTTCTCTAATTGTTTTCTTTTAACGTCCAACTCTTTTGCCAGCTCATCAAGCTTTTTCTTCTTTTCAGCATCAGGTTCTGTTTTGCCAGAATTAATTAAAGAATCATATTTGCCTTCATCAATTTCTTTTAAAATTTCAATAGCATCTTTTCCATCAATTAATATTCCTGCTGATTGGCAACTTCCAACAATTGTCTTTACAGCAGATTTAATATTGTTAACAATTAAAGAAGAAGACTTCATTTTAGCTACTTTAATTACTTGCTCAAAAGAAATAACTCCTGCTTTGTTAATATTTGGTTCTCCAGATCCCTTTTCGAGACCAATCTCTTTCATTATCAATTGAGTAGCAGGAGGAGTTCCAATTTTAATCTCAAATTCTTTAGTTTCTGTATCAACAATAATTTTAACAGGAACTTTCATTCCTTTGAAGTCTTTAGTCATATCATTGATTTGAGTAACAACTTGTCCGATGTTTACTTTTAGAGGACCAAGCGAGCTTCCTATTGGAGGACCAGCACTAGCCTTTCCCCCTTCAACCAATGCATCAACAGTTTGTTTTTTTCCCATTTTAGTATAATTATTTGGGAATCAGAAAACAATTTATAAGGCTTTCGTAGGATAAAGCTTTGCACGAGAATATAAATCTATACAGTAATTAATCCATTCTGCACGAAAATACATATTTTAAACATTTGTTAGACTTTTCTTAATTATGGCAGATAGGCATACAAAAGAGCAGAGAAGCTATAATATATCCATAATCAGAAGTTCAAAGACAAGGAAAGTTTTATTACTGGTTTATAAGAGTCAATAAAATTATTGCCATATTTATATTTGAAGATTTTTTGGAATTGAATTTATAAATTACTTTTTTTAGTTATTATTATTTTTGCATCAAAAAGATCTTTCAACAAACCAAAGTCTCCATTCGCAGCCCATGTATCCATTAAATGAACTTCAAGTTCGTTTGCAGGAGCCAATGGATCTCTATTAATTATAATTTCTTTACTAACATCACAAATAGGACAATAATAATTTTCAGTCAGAATAATACCTGATCTTCTAGTATCACCTGTATATTCCATAAAATAATGACAAGTATTACAGTTAGGAATTTTAATCTTCCTCTTTCTTTTCTTCAGGTCCTTCTTCAGATTCTCTTCTGATAACTTTTACCCAATCCATTTTTACTGTAATTGGAATAGGTATTGCAGCTTCCAATAATTCTACAACAACTTCTTCTTTAGTTTCATCTATACGTTTTACTTTAGCTTTCTCTTTCTTAAATGGACCATGAATAATCTCTACAATATCTTTTTCCTGAATATTCATAGGAGCTTTAATCTGCTCTAACATTGGTTCTATTTCTGAAAAATTAACCAACTTAGGCAATAACCCTCTTGAATAAGGAATTCCAAAACAAGCTTGCTCAGCATCTTCTCTTGTCTTTGCCTCTACAAAAATATAGCCACGCATACCATGAGCATTAATTATACTATAAACTTCAAGTTTTTTCTTCTTTATGTTTGTATCCATAAATTCCATAACTTGTTCTTCTCTATTTGCTGTTGTTCTTACTGCGAAAATCTGATTTTCCATGTTAAAAAGCCTCTCCTGTATTTTTTGAAATTTTTTTCATTGTCTTTATTGAAGGAATAACTGCCATAAAATATTAATAGTAAAACCAATAAATCCTATTATTAATATTCCTATGCCAGTTACTTTAACTATAACCTTTAATTCTTCTCTTGTTGGTTTTTTTGTTACCTGCCATACTCTTCTGCATTCTACAATAAACGACTTAAAACGTTGCGTTAAAGAAGGCTTAGTAACTTCTTCCATTTAATTCTGATGATAGAAAAGGTATTTAAATCTTATTATGAAGAATGAGTTAATTTTATATTTGTTTTGCAACCTATGTTATAAATGACAGAATTACCATTGGAATGCAGACTAATAAAGAACGATTTTAGACCAATTTCTGGCGCATTAAAGTATCTAGAAAGAACAGAACCATTTGTAAATAAGCCTTATTCTGATTCAGATAGGCCTTTAGTTAGCGCTGTTACAGACAGAACATTTATATTAACATTGTACAATATAGCAACACTTGCATCGCCAATAACGGGCCTTGGAGTATTAAGTTATTATTTGACAAAATAGAAATTAATTAACAAAATCTATACCGAGCTCTTCTTCTATGTCTTTCTTTTTCTTAACTTCTCCCTTAACATTTTTCTTTGAGCCAAATATTTGAGGACTATGAACTCCAGTAACTATTAGCAAAGTTCTTATAGTATTATCTAGATCTTCAGATATTTGTGCTCCCCAAATAGTTCTTGCATCTTCATCAAGTCTTTCAGTAATGGTCTCAACAATTTTTCTTGCTTCGTCTAGTGTCATATTTGGACCACCAGAAATATTAATTAGAGCACCATTAGCTCCTGTTATGTCAACGTCAAGTAAAGGATTTTGAACTGCTTTTTCTACAGATTCAATTGCTCTGTTATCAGAATCACTTTCACCAACACCAATCATTGCAACTCCGCCTTTACCCATAACAGTTTTTATGTCTGCAAAATCTAAATTGACTAAGCCAGGTTTTGTAACAAGTTCTGCAATACCCTTCACAGAATTTGTTAATATTTCATCAGCTACTTTAAAAGCAGTATGTAAAGGCAGGCCAGGACAAAGCTCTAATAATTTATCGTTTGGTATAACTATTAAAGTGTCAACAGTACTCTCAAGTCTTTCCAAACCTGAAATAGCATTTGCATATCTGCGCTGCCCTTCCATTGCAAAAGGCAAAGTAACAATTGCAATTGTTAAAATCCCTAATTTCTTTGCAACCTCTGCAACAACAGGTGCAGCGCCAGTGCCAGTACCACCGCCAAGCCCACACGTAATAAATACTATGTCAGAACCCTGAATTGTATCCCTAATTTCTTTTTCGCTTTCTTTTGCAGAATCTTCACCAACTTTAGGAATAGAACCTGCACCTAAACCGCCAGTTAATTCTTTTCCAATTAAAATTTTTATATTTGCATTTGTATAAAGCAAATCTTGAGCATCAGTATTAATAGCTACAGTTTCAGTGCCGCTAATTCCTACTTCAGACATACGGTTAATTGTATTGTTTCCGCCACCACCGCAGCCAATAACTTTGATTTTTGCCTTTTGTTTAGCAACAAGTGCTTCTAGTTCTTCATCAATAGCAGTAACTTTTTTAGGAGTTTGTTTTAAGCCAGCAATAACAACTCTTTGGTTAACTTGCCTAAGTAAACTATCCATAAAAGCTCAACTGTAAAACTAATATTTAATATTATCGGCGAAAAGTCGCATATTTTTCAATAGAAGTATTAGCTAAAAGACAATTCAAAACCAGGAATTAATTTATTTACTTTATTTTTTACTTCTTCTTTAGCATTATTAGGAATAGTAACTTTTAGTTTAACATTGGCTTTGCTGCCCTGCAGCTCTAATTCATATTCATTATAAGATAAGTTCAGCATATTTTCTACCAAAGATCTAATTTTTTCATCATCTTTTTCTACTATCCTATTAATATTTAATTCATAAACTAAATTTTTACCTGATAAAGGATGATTGAAATCTATTGTCACTCTTCCTCCACTAACAGATCTTATCGTACCAATCAATCCGCCAGCATGAATCTGCAAGCCCGGAAAAGGATTTATTTTTTGTTTTCTAAGAATTTCTGAAGGCATTATCTTGATTAAATTAGAATCTTTCTTTCCAAAGCTTTCTTCTGGTTTTAATTCTAAGGTATAAGTTTTACCAACTTCTTTATCAACAAGAAATTTATCTATAGAAGGAAGAATTTGCTTTTCACCTAAGCATAAAATTTTCGGGCCATACATGGTATTTTCATCATAAATACCATTTTTCTTAGCTAATTCTTTGTCTGTTAAATCAAATATCTGATTGTTTTCTTTGATTCTTCCAACATAATTAATTTCAACAAAATCTTTTTCTTTTGTTTTTGTCATAGAGAACTGACTTTTAAGAATATATTTAAAGTTTGTTGTTGTAACGCAATAAAAACATTTTTATATTAATTAGATAGTAAAGGATTTATGTTAATATGCAAAAAAGATGTTAATAAAAAAATTACTGAAATTCTAGGACTTAATAAAGAAGGTAAAGATTACAAAGTTCAATTTTCTATGTCTATAAATACAGATTATTGGAATAATAGTTTCAAAATGGAAAACTATCCATTTTTTAACATAGAAACAACAATAACAAACGTGCCTTCTTTAGAAAATATATATTTATTAGCCATTAATAATTTAGGTGGAATAACTAAGGTATTTAGATGTGATATTACTAAATCAACTTTGATGAAATTAAGGAAGTTATTTACACAACAATTATAGATTTAAAAAGAACTTCAGAATTTATAGAATTTAAATCTGGTGGGGGTTGGGTTAGAAAGAAAGTTGTCAAATTCAGATTTCCCATTAAGATAACTGGAGATGCACGTAAAAGAAATATCTATAAGTCTTTTTCATCTAAGCAAGTAGAAATTATAATTTATATTGTAATAAGGTACTAATTCTTTCAATTCAACAAAAACCTTTATAAATCTCACATTTTCTCTACTGTTATGGCAGAAACAAAACTAGTCCAGGCAGGAGATCTAAAAGTAGGTAGTTATGTTATATTTGATGGCATTGCCTGCGTTGTTAAAGATATTCAAACATCTAAAACAGGAAAGCATGGCTCTTCTAAATGCAGAATTGAAGCAGTAGGTCTAATAAACAGTCAAAAGAAAATCCAGTTATGTCCTTCAAGCGATAACATCCAAGTTCCAATAATAGAAAAGAAAAATGCCCAGGTTCTATCAGTTCATGGAGATACTGCTACAGTAATGGATAATGAAACTTTTGAAACTTTTGAAATAAAAATTTCAGAAGAACATAAAGAAGCTGTAAAAGAAGGCTCAGTAGTAAACTATTGGGTAATTATGGATGAAAAAGTAATTATGCAGGTAAAATAAATGGTAAAATTTCCTGAAGCAACAAAAAGATTATTTGGTAATGTTTTTGTTTGTAGGAAGTGCAAGACAAAGATGAAAGCTGATTCTGCAAAAGTCAGAAAAGGCAAAATTCTTTGTAAAAAATGCAACTCAAAAGCTCTTAGACCAGTAAGGAAGAAATAATCATGAATTATGATCTATTATTTTTAGTTCTATTTTATTTATTTCTGCTTCTAATATTTAAAATTTACAGAAATAAGTTTGAAGTTCAATGGAAGATTTTTGCACTGTATAAAACTAAAATTGGAATAAACCTAATGGATAAAATAGCAAAGAGATTCCCCAAGTTATTAAATATAATTGGATACTTAAGTGTAACGTTAGGCTTTATTGGAATGATAATAACATTGATATTTATTATTTATGAAACTTTCAAATTTTTATTTGTGCCAAAAGCAGAAGTGGCTTTAGTGCCATTAATTCCAGGAGTTGCCATTAGTGACAAATTACCAATGCTTTCTTTTTGGCATTGGATACTAGCAATACTGGTAGTTGCAGTAATACATGAATTTTCTCATGGTGTTTATGCACGATTAAGAAATATAAAAATAAAATCTTCTGGTTTTGCATTTCTAGGGCCAATACTTGCTGCATTTGTTGAGCCTGATGAGAAAGAATTAAAAAAAAGAGGTACAAAGGACAAATTATTTGTATTTTCTGCAGGGCCTTTTTCCAATATTTTATTAGCATTAGTTGTAATTTTATTTTTATCATTTGTATTTGTTCCGATAGGAAATAGCGTCACTGAAATAAATGGAATAATGATATCAGAAATCAACGATACTCTTCCAATAAAAGAAAGCGGTTTAGAATCAGGACATGTGCTACAAGAGGTAGATGGAATAAAAATAACCAATCTTAGCGTACTAACAGATATATTAGAAAAAAAATCTCCTGGAGATATAGTTTTAGTAAAAGCAAATAATAGTTTTTACAATGTTGAATTATCACAAAATCCAAAAGATAATACAAAGGCAATTTTGGGAATTTCATTCAGTAGTTATAAAGTTGATTTAAAGGAAAGATTTAAACCATTCTCATGGATGTACAAAGTATTTGCTTGGTTTGGAATGTTGCTGTTTTGGATATTTAACATAAGTTTGGGTGTTGGATTATTTAATTTATTGCCATTAGGGCCTGTTGATGGAGGAAGAATGTTTCATGCAGTTGCACTTAAGATTACAAAGAATGAAAAAAAAGCAATTAAGGCACTGTCTATTATATCATTAATAATTCTGGCAATGATATTAATAAATTTAACTCCTTTTATTGTAAGATTATTAAAATTTGTTGTAAGCCCTTTATTTTAATATATTTAATTGGTTTACTAAATCAAGAACTTTAGCTCTGATGCTTTTCGCAGTGTATATTTCTTCTCCAATTATTGCATGTAATTTGTTGTCAGTTGATTTCAAAGCATTTAAAATTGAGCCACCTTGTTTTCCGCCAAAACCAGGAGCATAGAAATTTGGCTTGATACCATTTGATTCAATAATATTTTTTATTTCTTTTATCCTGTCTGGTTTATTACCTGGAACAACAAAGTCAGTAATTCCCATTTTTGCAGCAATACTATAGATTTCAGCTACAGACATATCATCAATATAGCCTCCTTCACTCTTTCTGTATTTGTAATGACTCATATCTCCTCCAATAATAATAGGTAAATTAAATTTAAAGGCTGCTTTGATCCAAGCTAACTCAGTTTCCGGTCCAGTTAAAGGAAAAAATATTGCTGCATCTATGCCTGCTTCCACTAAAGTCTTTACAAACTTTTCACCTTTATATGGAGTATCAGTACATCCTTTTTGGTGATCATAGATGATTAGTTTGTCTGTATATCTTCTTGTTAAATTAATAATTTTAGGCAAACCATGAACCAAAGCAAGTTCAAAACCGATTTTATAAGCGCTTACTTCAGGAATATCTGATGTATATTTAATTATTGTTTCATATAAATCTATATTAACATCGCAGGCGGGAATTATGCTTCTCTCACTTTTTATAAGACCCATAATAAAAAATAGATAATGAACTTTATAAAATTACTGTAATTAATTAACTTTAAAAATAAAATAAAACTATTATTTGTTATGTTGGTGGATGTACATGCTCATTTAACATTTGAACAGTTTAGTAAAGATTTAGAGCAAGTAATTGAAAGAGCAAGAAAAACAGGAGTTGTTAGTATTCTTTGTTCTGGTGTTGATCATGAAAGCAATGTTAAGGTTCTTGAGTTAAGCAAAAAATATAATATAATAAAAGCATCATTAGGAATATATCCGTTAGATGCAGTTGGTCTTGGTCATTATGATGACGTTCCAAGAGAAGCAAGAGAAATAGATGTTGATGCAGAAATAGAATTTATAAGAAAGAATAAAGAAAATATATTGGCAATAGGAGAAATAGGTCTTGATAAATCACCTGAGGGAGATTGTAAATTAGAAGAGCAAAAGGATGTATTTTGGAAGTCAATTAAACTGGCTGAAGAAATAAGAAAGCCAATAGTAGTTCATACAAGAAAAGCAGAAGTTGAATGTATAGAAATTCTAGAAAGTTCAAAAACAAAAAATGTTGTTCTACACTGCTTCACTGGAAATCTAAAATTAGTAAAGAAAGCAGAAGACTTAGGATTTTATTTGTCAATACCAGCAATTGTTACAAGATTAAAACATTTTCAAGAAGTAATACAGAAGGTTTCTATGAAAAATTTACTAACAGAAACAGATGCTCCTTACTTAAGTCCTTTCAAAGGTGAAAGAAACGAACCAAGTTACATCAAAGAAACAATAAAAATCATTGCAAAAATAAAAAATCTAACTGAAGAAGAAGTTGAAAATATAATTTTTTCAAATTATCAAAAAGTTTTTATGAGAAAATAAAAAATAGTAAAGTATTTAAGTATAAATAACGCAAGAATAAGTATAATTTTCCTGTCTTCAACCGGGAAAAAGAGGTGATAAAATGGCAAAGAAAAAGGCAGCAAAAAAGAAGAAGAGATAAATTCTCTTCTTTAATTTTTAAACTTAATTATTTTTTTTGTTTTAATTCTATTATTGTTCCATCATTTCCAGGATTTATTATTAAAGTCTTTTTAATCTTGTCTTGTCTTTTAAAATTTTCATGAAAATGTCCGCATAGTGTTAATATTGGCTGGACTTCTTCTATAAATTTTCTAGTACTTTTACAACCACGATGACCAAAAGACAAATCATCTAATTTTGTATTGTATATTGGGGCATGAGTTACAAATATAAGTTTCTTTTTTCTGTCATAATGTTTCTTAAATTGTTTTGCCATTGCTTCAAATTCTTCCTCAATAAAAGAAAAACCTCCAGTTCCCCACCCAAAAAAAATATAGTTTTGAAACTCAAATACCCCTTTGTGAATATTTATTAAATTTTTATTCTTGCTACATATACTTTTTATGTCTTCAGTTGATTCATGATTGCCAGGAATGACCAATGTTTTAATGCCAATGCTATTTATGAATTTTGCAGTTTTATCTAAACCTGACCCAAAAATAGAAATATCCCCACAACAAATCAAAAGATCAGGTTTATGTTTCAATGCCTTTTCCTTTATTCTCTTATATGCGCTACTATTTAAATGCGTATCTGTAAAAGCGAGTAGTTTCATAAAAATATAACAAATTAAAGAAGTTTAAATCTTTTGTTTATTCATCAAAGTAGCCAACCATAAAGGCAGCTTCTTCAGGGCTTATTTCATCATTATCTAATAAATCTATAACACCATTTTTAATTTCTTTTATTAAATTCATTTTTACCACCTCTTTTAGCTGATTGTTCTTCTAAAGGCAACCTTCTAAGTTGCACACCAAATAAATAAGATATGTTGTCAATATCAAGGTCTATTGGCAGCATTTTTGCACCTCCATTATCTAATATAGAAATTAGTTATCTCTTTTAAAAAGCCTTACGCGCGTACTTCTTGTCATGTCGTCCACACCCCTAAAGAAAGATATATATTAAAGAATTCAATTAATAAATAAAATATAATTGATCAACAAAAGTTAAAAGATTTAATCTAAATATTCAAGAATTTCTTGCCTTCCAAAATTATTTATATCTTCTTTAACTTTAATTTTGCCTTTAGATTCTAGTTCTTTAATCTTCCTCTGAAAAGTTCTATAGCTCTTTCCGCCATTTTCTTCATAAATCTTAAAGATTTCAGATTTACTCTTTCCAGGATTTAACTTTATTATATCAATAATAGAAGATAAATCAGAATTATCCTCAAAATCAATATCTACTAATGAATTAATCGCAATGTCAACATGATCTATTGTGATTTTTTTTGAACTTTTATTTTCAGCTATTTCTCCAGATTGTTTAAGTAAGAATAATCCAGCCCTAATATCACGCATATCAAAAGTTTTCTTAACTATGTGTTCAAAAGAATTTTTTTCCAATGTTCCAGGTACAAAAGAATATTCAACTCTTTGTTTTAATATTTCTTCTGTCTCATAGTAATTATATGGTTTAAACTCAAGCAAGTCAGCTAATAATCTTGATTTTATTCTATTATCTAATTTAGCAACAAAACTATTTTCATTAGTTATTAATATTATACATCTTCTATGGAATTCTTCCAGAATATTATATATTATATTCTGGTCTTGGAGTTTATCTGCTTCGTCTAATACAATTACTGCAGATTTTTCATTTACTATCTCTGCAGCAGCGCCCATTAATTCATCAAAATTCTTGTTATGCGTCCATTTATAATTTAACTGCTGGCATATTTCTGAAATAATCTTAAAGGAACTGTCTCTTTTCCAACAGTTTACATAGAAACAATAAACATCATTACCATAGTCATCTTTTAACTCATTTAATACTTGTTTAAGTGATACAGTTTTTCCAACCCCAGGTTTGCCAAATACAACAATATTTTTTCCATTTCTTCTTTGGAGCAATGGTTTGATGCATAGAGCTATGTGCTGCTGCTGTGTCTCTCTGAATGGAACCAACTTTGGCTGGTAATCATAATCTAAAAATTGAGAATTAAGAAAAAGTGATTCATCAGATTTTAAAACCTTGTCAAACAATTCTCCCATACGTTAATAAAAATTTACTTAATTTTAACTCTTTCGATTATATTTCTTTTACCCCGTCTTTAGTTAAAGCAACAAATCTTATTCCGAAACCCAGTTGTAATATTGCAGAAATCAAAGCCATATGTTCTTTACCTTCGCCTGAGACTATATTAATAGCTACTTCAGTTCCAGATAATTTTCCATTTAATTGAAATTTAATATTTTCTCTCAGTTCCTCTAGACCAATTCTGGAATCAATAATGGACATCTCACAATTTTTTTCATTATTGAAATTTTCTTTTCCAAATTCATTGGTTATTAAAAGAACTTTTTCCCATTGGCCATCATTAATAAGTCTAGAAACATGTCCCCATGTTCCTTTTCCAGTACTTAAACAAGCAACTAAACAAACCATGAAATAGGAGAAATTAATTTCTTTTTAAAGTTTTGTATGATTTATATTATCTCTTCTCTGTTATTTGATAATAAAAAATACCTTTTAAGTAAAATTTTCCACTTTTTTCTAATAAAAATGGTATGCAAAAAGAAATTTCTTTTTTCCTTATCCATCCACCCCTAGATTTGTAATTTGAAACTAATTGTCGTCTATTTCTCATAGATGAAAAGAAAGACTTCAATTCTAATTTATATTTTGAAAATTTAGGAATACGTTCTATCATTGATAAACTGCATTCTTCTAAAACTTTAATAATATCTTCCTGAGGTTCAACTGTATAAACTAAATATCTAAATATTTCTTTATTCAGGTCAACTGAGATCTGGATTTTAAGTGTTTTATCTCCACCAAAGAACATCCAAACCCAATTACATGCATCATCAATATGTAAATTATTCATAGAAACTCACAGAAATTATAACTTATAAAGTTTTGTATGATTTAATTTAGAATGATTTATATATAAGATCTATAATAATTTTTTTATGGTAAATAAAAAGATTGATATTGAAGTTAAATCAATTGCTTTCTTTAAACTATATAAAAAAATTATTGATGATCTGGATTCTAATTATGAAGAATGCAATTTCAAACCGCATGAAAAAATTTTAAATCATAGGTATTTAAATTTTGTTTTTTATCTTGATGGTTATATAAAATGTGATTTAGGAGTTATTCCAGTAAGTATAGGCATTTATTTAAATAATAGAAATATACTTAATCGAAATAATATAATTAATTCTAAAGATAAAAAAGACAATTTTGTTTTTATATTCTGTATATTTGACAATGGTAAAGATGTCGAGGCTATTAAATTCAAAGATGAAGATTCCAGATTTAAATTCCTTAGAGATTATAAAATAAAAGATTTTATAAAAGAGAAAAAAATCAAAGCTAATTTAGCAAATGACCAAGATCTAGAAAGAATGGGAAATGAATTCTTAACTTTTATAATTGAAAGAATAGAGGACATGAAAAATAAATTATCTAATTAGAATTTATTCTTCTTCCCCTTCAGCTTCTTTCAGTAATTTCTTCTTGACTTTATCTTTAAGGTCTAATTCTTTGAGTAATTCTTTATATCTATTTCTTATAGTAACTTCTGTAACGCCTGCTACATCAGCAACTTCTCTTTGTGTTCTTTTTTCATTGTTCATTAATGCTGCAACATACAATGAAGCTGCCGCAATGCCTGTAGGACCTCTTCCAGAAGTCAGTTCAGCGTCTCTTGCTTTATTTAAAATATCAACAGCTTTGCTTTGTGTCTCAGCGCTTAATTTCAATGCAGAAACAAATCTTGGCAAATAATCAACAGGATTGCTTGGCAAAATTCTAATTCCTAATTCTCTTGTAATAAATCTATAAGTTCTTCCAACTTCTTTTTTGTCTATGCCAGAAGCTTCACTTAGTTCGTCTAACGTTCTAGGAACCTCATGCCTTCTGCAAGAAGCGTACAACGAACCAGCAACAACACTTTCCATTGATCTTCCTCTAACTAACCCACGTTGAACAGCCATTGTATAAATCCTAGCAGCCTCTTCTTCAACAGATTTTGGAAGTTTCAGGTAAGAGCTTACTCTTTTTAATTCAGCCAAAGCTAATTTTAAGTTCCTTTCTATAGCAGTAGAAATTCTGTGCTGCCATTTTCTTAGTCTAAAGAATTTGTTTTTTCCTTTTGCACTTAACTGGTATATGTCTCCTTTTTGTCCAATATCTGTTCCTAGGCCCCTGTCAAACTTAGTCCAAGACATAGGAGCGCCAGTTCTTCTTCTTTTAGAAGCTTGTTCGTCACTAAATTCTCTCCATTCCTGACCAAAATCAATCATCTTCTCTTCTATAACTAGGCCACAGTCTCTGCAGATTGCTTCTCCTTTATCTTTTTGTATTAGAAGATTACTACCGCCGCATTCTGGGCATTTTTTAATGTATTCTGCTGGCATTTGCTAATATATTTCCCCTAATGTTTGTACCCCTCTTAAATTTATAAAAATCTTTATATATATGTGACTTAATTAGTATATAAAACTTTCTATTTTAATTTACTTCAGCAAAGTAACTCTGAGCGCTCTTTAGCAATGCTTATATATTTAGCAAATTCCGCACAATAAATGAAGCAAAAACTAATTATAATATCAATTTTAGTTATGTTTGTGCTGCCGATTGTATTTGCACAGCACCAAAGCACAACTTCAAAGCTAGACATTACTAGAGACATAGATCAAACTAGTAACGAAATAGAAATTCCCAAAGGGCAAAATGCAACAGCATCGCTACCTTTGTTTTCTAGGACGTATATTAGGCTATATGAAAGTTCAAGATTGGATTTTAATGTTGTAGATCCAGACACTAATGTAGTACTAATAAAAAATATTCTTATTATAAAAGAAATTAACCAAGACTCAACTAAAGTGCTTCTTTCTTTGGACAACAAACCTTATGAAGAAACAACACTTTACTTGGGAAAAGAGCAGCAACTTAATTATACTTATAAATTCATGCCGTTCTTAACATTAAAACAAATTATAACACATTATGAACAAAACAACAAAAATGTAGTTTTGTATTTTAATTTGCCATTTCTAAAAGCAAGCAAAAAAACAGATCTTAGTTCAGAAATACCTTCAGGTTCAGTGGTGTTAGATTCAAGTACAATTAAGCCTAAAAATGAAGACAATAAAAATTTAGATCCGCTTCTAATATTCTTAATAGTTTTAGTAGGTTTATTGGCAGTTGTTTTAATATATATAAAAAAAATTAGGAAATAAGCACACCATTAAGCATGCCTTCTTGTCCAGGTCTTGAAGTAACTTTCACTTTTCCTAATTTAGTTTCTAGTATAGAACCTTTTGTAATTATGTTCCTTCTTATAAAATTTCTATTGGCAGGACTGTCAACTACAGTAAGTACTTCAGTTTTTTGAATTTTCTTTGTTTTAGTATTTAGTACATTAATTTGACTAGCGCTTAATAAAGATCGCTTAAATGAGCCGCCATACTCCCTTTTAAATTTGACTTTTGTATTTCCAACTTTTGTAAAAGTAGGCAAAGAACCAGTATTAGCTAGTTTTTTTTTCTCTGAACTTATGTACCTTCCGCTAGAAGGTTTCCTTTTTGATCTTTTTTGGTATATTACCATAAAGCCTTTGAGACTATGGTGTCTTTAAATAATTTTTGATTTTAATTTGGTTCAAAAATCTCAATTTTCTATAGGAAAGTTTATATATATATGCGAGAAACTAAAAACTTATGGAATTAAGACCTTTTGATACTCTAAATGAAGCCAAAGGCAAGGGAGTAATAGTAGAATTAAAAAGTGGAAAACAACTTTTTGGAAAACTAAAGTCCTTTGACCAGCATGTAAATATGGTTGTTGAAAATTGCGAGGAAAAAGTAAACAATGAAACAACCAGAAAATTAGGTACTGTGTTCATTAGAGGAGATACAATTATTTTTATTTCCACAGCTTAGGGTGTTTTTGAATGACTAAAGGAACTGCTTCTATGGGCAAAAAGAGTGGAAGAAGAAACTTAGTCCAAAGATGCAGAAGATGCGGCAAGCGTTCTTATCACGTAAGGAATAAAAAATGTGCTTCTTGTGGCTATGGTGCTACAGCTAAATTAAGAAAATATAACTGGCAAACAAGAAGAAATGGTAAAACAAGAATAAGATATAGATTATAATTCTAAAAACAACAAGTTTTTATATTATTGATAGCTTTTTAAATTTTAATTTTTGCGGGGGTGCCGGAGTGGCCAAACGGGCCAGATTCTAGATTCACTTCATAATGAACTAGAAGGTTTAGCTTAGGTAAGTTAAGGTGTTATAAATAATAATGCTGAGACTTAAAGATACCTGGTGGCTCAGGCCTACGCAGGTTCGAATCCTGTCCCCCGCACTATATTCTCAGTAACATGCGTTGACAAAATTTAATATTTTTTAGAAATCTGCTTTTCTGAAATCGAAAAGATAGCTTTTTATAATAGAAATTTACGAGTATTTTATGTGGTTAAAAAAGTGGTTGGGAATTTTAGGACTTGCAACTGTTACTGTTACTAGCCCTAATATTTCAGAAGCTAAAAAAACCAAAGGAGTTCAAACTTCTAATTTTGATTACCATAATAATTTTCCCAAAGTAAAATCAGCATACGCACTATTAATAAATGCTAAAGATGATAAAACTATAAGAAATGCTGCTAGGTCTTTTGTAAAAGAATTGTATTTACTTATTAAAAGTTTGCCACAGAAAGCAGATATTATGGTAAAAGACGGAAACATCAGAAAAGATAAAAAAAGGAAAGCACAGGCATTAAGAAATTTAAAGAAACTAGAAGATGAAATTTTTGGTATGCTGGACGTAATAAAAAATAAATTTGGTAATGATTTCAAATTGACTGAAGACGAAACACTTTTTGACTTATCTATAGGTGTAGGTAGGTATTTTGTAATTGCAGAAAACATTCTTGAAGGTGTAGAGAATCCTACAAGTGTAGAGTAACTCTTTAGAATATTTTAAATGTAAAAACTCATGACTGAAAGTTAAACGCATGTTTTTCTATGGAAGGCGTATACTCATGCAAATAAATTAATATTTAGAAATTTTATTGAACAAATGCATTCTCTGTAAATTTATTAAAAATATAATCATTAAAAGCAGCACTGACGGCCAAATAATTGGTGCGTCTACATAAGTCAAGAAAAATATCCAAAAAACCAAAACAAAATAAATCAAACTAGTAACTAGATTTAATAGAAAATAAATCAAAACGTCTTTAATTCTATTTTTTGCAATAATTAAACTATCCATAAACGACTTTTTATTTGATAAAAAGAATAAAGAAATATAATAACTAATAATTAAAAAAATTAGAGAAACAACAAACCAGATTAATGAAGATTCTGAAGAAAAATAAAATCTATATGCAATATAATTCAAGACAAAGTAACAAAAAAATAAAAATGAAATTAATGGTATAATTGTAGAGTAAAAAAATCTAAGGAATTTAACACCAGAAGTAGTTTTCCATATTATAAAATAAAAAAGAAAGCTTAACAAAAATAATGAAATAGGAAGTACTACCTTAATAAGAATCATTCCCTTGGTTAATAAAGAATCCATATTATTTATTGTATTTTGTACTTGCTGTTTATCATAAGACGTTAGATTTTCAGTTGCTAAATCTTTTTCCAAGCTACTAACCTGATAAGAGATGGTTTGAACATCATATAAATATCCTATTGATTTTTCCCTTACAAAAACAAGCAATAACACTAGAATAAAAGTAAAAATAACTTCTATTATAATATTAAGAACCAATTTCTTTGTATTTTTTTGTCTTAACATTACTTGTATAAACCTTCTTTTTTTATTTTATCTAAAACTTCATTAAATACATCATTGTTTAGTTCTATAGTATAAGGATGAAATACGTCAGAACTGCCAACATAAGAGCCTAAAGCAATATCACCAACAACATCTTTACCGATTTTTATCCTTGCAATTTTTTGTAAAGGATATCTTGGTTCTCTGGCTATTTCAATTGACACAATTAAATCATTCCCTTTTTCATCTCTAATAATTAATTTTGGTATATATTTTTCATTTACGCTTAACTCAACAAATTGATAAAGAGTATAATTAATTCCATCTTTATAAGTTTTACTGGCTAAATCTCTTAATATTTTAAGATAGTAGTCTGATTTTACTTCATCATCAGGTGGACTATTGGATGCAATTTTAACATAATTTTTGCAACTAAACGTACCTTTACACCAACCCCATCCACTTTCTCCAGCAGAAGCCCAAGAAGGAACAAAAATTAATTGTATATAGTCTCCTGCCAAGGCTTTTTTTAAAATTATATTTTTTGAAGTTGTTTTGTCTGCAACTTTTGTTTTTGCAGCTTCTAATTTATTGCAGCAAAGAAAATTAGGATCTTCACAGTTTTTAGAGCATGTGTAAGTTTCTTTGTCAGGGTCTTCTAGTTTAATGCATAAATAACCAGCTTCACCGCAGGGTTTGTCAGTTAAATCTCGGAATACTGCTGGCGCTTCTTTTAGTTCTATCTTACCTTCACTTTTCTCTACTAAAATATTGACAGGCAAGCCTATGTATTCTCTGCGCAGCTGTGCTATTTGTTTATAGCCTAAAGCCTCAGCATATAACGCTTGTGCTCTAATGCTTGAGCTGTCAGTCATTGTTTGCAAATTAAAATAACTAGTGCCTCCAGGATCGTTCATCGGAATGCTTAATTGTTGGTATTTAGATATTAGCTCTTTTAATTCAGGTAAGGTTGAAAATTCAAGGGATTCAGCACTTGCAGTCTTTGATTTTTCAGGAGAAACGCAACAAAAAAGATCTTTTGCATCACCACAGCAATTTTTTCCATTGCAATCTTCTGTACTTTTGCACCTATAATTTTTATTTTCCACAAGGTCTTTTTTTGTACCTTTTATACAACTATAGCCTTCTTTTCCAAAGCTTTGTTCACATAGCGAAGTGGTATTTGTAGTTTCAGAATAAGCAAAATTTATAGTTAATAGTAATAAAACTATTACAAAAATTATTATAGTAATATTTTTTGTTTTCATGCTACTGGAATTATATTAACTCCTGAACTTTTTAGAGCTGAGATTGTAGGTGATATGCCACAGCTGCTGCTTGCGCCAGTCCAAATTTGATATTGTGGAAGTGAAGGCAAATAATTAAACGGGTCTCTTCTATAGCTTGGTTTTTCTACATCAGGACTAAAGTTGGAGTTATAGTATATCTTTAAGTCGAGATGCGGTTGTCCTAATGCTACGCCTGTATCTCCACTTTTTCCAATAATATATCCCTGTGTTACGCTATCGCCTTTTTTGACATTTAACTTGGACAAATGGCTGTATCTTGTATAAGTGCCATCACTATGTTTTGTAATTACATTATTTCCATAGCTTCCACAGCACTTTGGATCTGTAGTGCATCCACTACAAAGAAATTGAACAACTCCGTCATTGATAACTTTGACATCTGTACCTACAGTTGCCCTAAGGTCCATTCCGTCATGCCAGTCACTAGTTCCTCTCTTACCATAACAAGAAGTAATTACAATGCTTCCATCTAAAGGCCATATTCTAGATGACATAGCGCTAATAGTTGAAGTAGCCGTAGATTGCTTTTCTAGGTTGTCATAAAAGTTTCTTACGTCTTTAGAATAAATATGAGCATTGGTTGTTACAGGTATACTGCCTGCTGTTTTTATTTGAGTTATAATGCCTCTTCCAGCTTGGTAAGTTGCTGCAAGATTTTCAACAGTTACAGCTACTTTATCTGACTCCAGCCTTTTTTTAGATTCTTCAAGATACTTGGCTAAAGTTTCTATGGCTTTTGCATCATTAAATCTCTCATCTTCATTAGCAAGCTGAGCGTCATTAGTAATGCTATTCATGTAGTTTTTTAATGCAATAGTATAACTTGAATCAATTGTTTTTCCAGATGGATCTTTTTTGCATGCATTTGGCTCTTGGTTGTAAGAATTAATTGTGCAATTTGGAGATCTACAGAAAGTTACAGCTATGCCTTTAGTAGGATCAGTTACAGGATCTTTTATATTTGTAAGGCCTGTTTCTTTTGCAGTATCAGGCCTTAATTGGACAATTCCAGCAGCCCCAGCACAAGAAACATCTCTTGTCTTCCAGTCTGTTTCTCTTTTTATAATTGATTTTAATAAGAAATAATTATTAAGCCCAGATCCAAGTCCAAAGTCATATTTATTTGCTATGTTGTATATTATTGGAGATAAGTCAATTTCTTTCTTTTTTGGACTGCTTGACGTGTATACTGCTGTTGTCGCAGTAATGGTTGTTGCCCCTCCACCAGGAACTGTTGAGGGTACAGTAATTCTTACAACTCTTGTAAGTCTTGGCTGAACTTTTTTTGCTTTTTGAACTAGGCTTCTTATTGAATTTATTATATTATTTCTTTCTTCATTTAATGCTCTTAACAGTGACTGTCCATTGCTCGCGCTTATTATTCCAGCAGTTCCAGCTTTATCTTCTAGTTCTGCCTTTAATTCATTGCTTATTTTTAGATCATCAATCTTTACAGAAGACATATCAAGCCAGCATTCACCTCTTGATTTTCCCTTTTCATCATTTCCGCAACTTCCAACATTATTCCATCTTCCAAGTTCTTGTGTAGGTTGGCCAGCACTGCAAACACGTATAATACCTCTGCTATACAAATTAGATTCTATTATATTAGAAGTTAATATGCCACTAGTAATTGCTCCTGCTTGCGGCGTCAGTATTTCTAAAGGACCTCCTGCCCCTGATGCTGTTTGGCTAATACCTAAAGCTCCAACCTTAAGAGCAGAGTAACCTTTGGTTTTTGGAGTATCTGGAACGCATTCTTCTGCTGAATTTATTTCCTTCTTTGTTGCTTGGCTATTTATTACATCTTTTAATTCACTTAATCCAAAAGAAGTACTTACTCTTCCAAATCCACACTGTTCAATTCCATTGATATTAACACATACTTGGTTGTAGCCTTTTTTTCCTATTTTCTGAACAGATTGCTGTGCATACTTTCCTTGTTCTATTCTGCCTTGAAGCTGAGCAAAATCTCCAGGGAAAGTTACGTAAATAGGAGGATATCCTGCTTCTCTGTTTACCAAATACACAGAATAAGAAACTGGTTGTGGTCCTTGAGATTGAGTTCCAGGTGCAAACAAACTCTGCGGTTGCGAATAACTTCCCTGATAAAAGCCAGTACCTGCATATATATGATAAAAAACATTGTATAATGATAAATCTTGAGTTCCTATTGGAACACCAACCACGCCACTAGACTCTCCAGGAGCTGCGTATCCTGTTTCATCAAAGAAAGCTGTAAATTGTGGAGGATTTTCTGGTTCTGTAAGCTGGTCCAGTATCTTACCTATAGAAGGTAATTTTCCATTAACACTTAGTCTGCAAATTTGAGATCCTATTTCTTCTGTAGATTGTGACAAAAATTGCGCTGTGTATGTTGTCTTGTACTCTTCTGTAAATACTTTTACACTGCTTCCAACGTTTTCTAAGCTACTCTGGAATCTAAGATATTCACCGCCTC
>Ga0209211_10002753_pt1 | contig 29721 bp, 34 predicted proteins | sample RifGroA2_FD_183992 | JGI IMG/M metagenome (GOLD analysis project Ga0209211, IMG submission 183992) | Groundwater microbial communities from Rifle, Colorado, USA - Groundwater A2 (SPAdes) (version 2) | ecosystem: Environmental > Aquatic > Deep subsurface > Groundwater | place: Rifle, Colorado...
CATGTACGCCGTGGCAATCCCCGTCACCGCGTTGGTCACGCCGGGCCCCGAGGTAACCAGGCAAACGCCGATCTTGTTGGATGATCGCGAATAGGCGTCCGCCGCATGGACGGCTGCCTGCTCATGGCGAACCAGGACATGCTTGAACTTGTCCTGCTTGAAGAGTTCATCGTAAATATACAGAACAGATCCGCCGGGATAGCCAAACACGTACTCGACCTTTTCCTCCTGCAAACACCTGATAACAATTTCCGCGCCAGTTAGCTGCATTGATTACACCTGTTACACTTTTAGAGTGAAGCGCATAACCTTACTGACTCGTCCGCGAATGGTCAAGATTTATAGTCTTTTCTTCGCAATGAAAAACTGCTGAAAATCGGCAGGAGTACGCTCTGAGTTCCCGAATCGACCTATCCAATTTCCTTGCCGGCATCGAGCGACGCGCCTTCAAGCAGGCCATGTTCGCCGTTCGGAACGAGGAAACCGCGCTGGATATCGTGCAGGATGCAATGATGCGACTTGCGGAAAAATACGGTGGTCGACCGGTCGCCGAATGGCCGATGCTGTTTCAGAGAATCCTGCAAAACGCCATCCGCGACAGCTACCGACGATCCAAGGTCCGGTCCTTGTGGACAACCCTGTTGTCGTCCCTTTCTCTCAACGACGGTGAAGATAGCGATCCGCTTGAAACTATTGCGGCAGAGAACGAGTCGGAGGGTTTGGCGACGCCACACCGGCAAGTGGAGCGATCACAACTCCTTGCTGCCATTGAAAAAGAGGTCGAGAAGCTGCCACCGCGTCAACGTGAAGCCTTTCTAATGCGTTATTGGGAGGAAATGGATATTGCCGAAACTGCAGCAGCGATGGGTTGTTCGGAAGGCAGCGTAAAGACGCACTGTTCGCGCGCCACCCACACTCTGGCTGCGGCACTCAAGGCGAAAGGCATCGAGCTATGAAAGAAGATAGTGAATTCGGCTACAAAGCGAGGCAGATTCTGAATGAGGGTCTGGCTGCGCTCGACCGGAGGGTGGTCGGTCGTCTCCATCAGGCGCGTCAGCTTGCCTTGAATAGCCAGCGGGTGCCGGTGAGCGGTCTGCGCATCGCCGGGATCGGGCAGGTTGTGGAACTTGCTTTCTTTTCCAACGCCCGCAATCTGCTTGCCGTCGTCGCCTTGAGTATCGGCGCCATGGGAACCTACTATTGGAATGCGTTTGAACAGGCTCGGGAATTCGAGGAAATCGACAGCGCCCTTCTTGCCGACGAACTGCCCCCTTCCGCCTATCTTGATCGAGGCTTCCACGTATGGCTCGAGCGCGTTTCGGACTCACCCTCGCAGTAGCGCTTTGGCTGGCCTCTCCGCTGGGCCACGCAGTCATCGTTCCTCCGCTGTCGCAGCCATCTTGGACTGAATTGGACGCGGAGCAGAAGCGTGTCCTCGCTCCGCTTTCCACCGAGTGGGACAAGATGGACGGTTTTCGACGAAAGAAATGGCTTGGTATTGCCCAGCGGTACCAGTCGATGAGTGCCGAGGAGCAGGCTCGTGTGCAGCGCCGGATGACCGCCTGGGCCAAACTGACGCCGGATGAGCGCAAGCGCGCACGCGACAAGTACAAGGCATTGCAGAAGGACCACCCCGAAAAAAAGGAAGCAGTCAAGCTGAAGTGGCAGGAGTACAAGGAACTGCCAGAAGGCGAGAAAAGTCGACTGAAAGCCGAGGCTGCCCAGAAGCCAGCCAAACCAGCGCCACGCCCCGCGCCATCGAAGCAGCCCGTTGCTCCCAAACCGCCGATTGCTCCAAGCAGTGCCCCCCTTGGAGTCCCATCCGACCAATCCGCTGCACGCTGATCCCTGTCATGTCAGCCCTTGCAGGCGTCTCCATGGCTCGATCGCCATATCGCCGGTGTGGCTTGTAAAGCCTAATCCACGCGTTTAGCAGCCATTCAAGGTCATGCTTTTTCGCGAGGGACCGCTCACATCCGTTCAAGCACTGCGGCAATACCCTGCCCACCACCTATGCACATAGTCACCAGAGCGTACTTGCCGTTGATGCGCTGTAGCTCATACAGCGCCTTGGTGGCGATAAAGGCACCGGAGCAGCCAACTGGGTGACCTAGCGCAATAGCGCCGCCGTTGGGATTGGTTTTCACTGGGTCAAGACCGAGAGCCTTGGACACAGCGATGGCCTGGGCGGCGAACGCTTCGTTGGACTCGATGACATCCATCTGATCGAGCGTCAGCCCAGCCTTTTGCAGCGCCAGCCTGGAGGCCGGGACCGGGCCTTCGCCCATGATCTCGTTCGATACGCCGGCGATGGCATAAGAAACCAGGCGCGCAATGGGCCTCTGACCAGCCCTGACCGCGACATCCGCTGCTGCCAGGACAAAGAAGGCGGCGCCGTCATTAATGCCTGATGCATTGCCTGCGGTGACCGTGCCATCCTTCTTGAATGCCGGTCTCATCTTCGCCAGCGATTCCAGCGTGGTGTTGGGCTTGCCGTGTTCGTCGGTGTCGAATACCACCTCGCCCTTGCGCGTCTGCTGCACGATGGGCACGATTTGCGACTTGAAGCGGCCTTCGGCGATAGCGGCTGCCGCACGAAGCTGGGACTCAAGGGCGAAGGCATCCTGCTCTTCGCGGGTAATATTCCACTTGGTCGCCAGATTCTCGGCGGTGATGCCCATGTGACCGACCCCGAACGGGTCGGTCAGCACGGCAACCATCATGTCGATCATCCTGGTATCGCCCATGCGGGCGCCGCTACGCACGGCGGGCGCCATGTAGCTGCCGCGCGACATGACTTCGACGCCGCCGCCGATGCCATAATCGCAGTCGCCCAGCATGATGTTCTGCGCCGTCGTCACAATGGCCTGCAAACCTGAAGAACACAGACGGCTCACCTGCATGGCCACCGAATCCATCGGCAAGCCTGCCTGGATCGAAGCAACGCGGGAAACATAAGCGTAGCGCGAATCGGTCGGAATGCAGTTGCCGACCGTAACGTAATTGATCTGCTTGGGATCGACGCCGGAACGACCGACTGCTTCCTTCATCACGGTACCGGCCAGTTCGCACGGTTCAATGTTGGCAAGCGAGCCGCCAAAGGTACCGATGGCGGAACGAACTGCGCTCAAAACAACGACTTCTCTCTTGCCAGACATAAAATCCCCTTCAGTTGATCAACCACCGGCCCAAACGGAAACCCAGACCAAGGCCAGAACCGCCAAACCAAGCACGAGACAGCGCCAGACCAAACCTATCGTGCTCTGCATGAAATCGGGGTCGGCGTCTTCGCCCAAACCCATCTCGGGACGATCATTCACATCGCCCATGCCTTGCGCCGGGTCATGCACCGGCATGCCGAGACGGACACCGAGGGCGCCGGCACCGCTGGCCAGCAATATGCCCGCGCCGCCATCGGGCCATTGGTCGGCCTGCGTGCGCCAACAATGCACGGCGTCCTCGAAATCGCCAACGACGGCAAAGGCCGCCGCTGTGAGCCGAAGGGGAAACCAGTCGATCAGCGCGAAACTCTGATGGGCGAACTGGCCGAATTCGCCAAACTCTGCTTCACCGCGCTCACCCCAAAGTTCGTCAAGCGAATGCGTCAACCGGTATAACAAGGCTCCCCCCGGCCCAAGCACGGCAAACCAAAACAGCGGCGCAAAAACATGGCGGTGCGACGCCAGCAGCGCCTGCTCGATGGCAAGGCGTGCGATCACGCTCGTGGTCAGGCGGTCGCCGGCACGCCCACGCCATTGCGCAAGGACTTGCCGCGCTTGTTCGACTTCGCCAAGTCCCAGCGCCAGATGAATGTCGGTAAAGAAATGACTGAACTGGCGAAAGCCCATGGTCAAGTACAGCACGCCGATGCCGAGCAGAAATGCCAGCAGCGGCTGAAAGTACAGCAGCAAGGCATACACCAGCGACACCAGAGCCGCCGGCAGCGCGGCACCCAGTCCCCAGGCGATGGCGCCATGGCTGCGACCGCCATCATTGAACTTGTCCTCGAGAAAAACCGCCATTCTGGCCACGGGACCACGCACTGCGCGCTGCACTGGAAGCGCATACAACTGCTCCACAATCAGCGCAATGACAATCGAAAGCAGCGTCATGCGCTCATGCCCCCGTATGAAGAAAGCGATGCAGGGTCACCAGCATGCCGGCGGTTGCACCCCAGATGTAATAGCCCTGCCATGGCATGGCCCAGTACTCGCGCGTGACGCCACGCACCTCAATCATGTGGCGCTGATGGTTCGCCTCGTCGAGGAGGAATTCGAGTGGAGGCTCGAAAACTTCGGCCACCTCGAAATCGTCCAGCTTCAGATTTAGCGGTGGCGTCACTAGCGCCACCACTGGCGTGATGACAAAGCCCGTGCCGGTGCGATATTCAGGCAAGCGACCGAGAATCTCGACTTGGGACGCAACAAGGCCGACTTCTTCCTCAGCTTCGCGCAAGGCCGTGGCCTCGGGCGAAGCATCGCTCGGCTCGCTGCGCCCGCCGGGAAAGCTCACCTGCCCCGCATGATCGCGTAAATGCATTGTGCGCTGGGTCAGCAGCATGGTCGCCCCGGTCTCGCGTATGATCACCGGCACCAGCACGGCGGCGGCAATCAGGTCTTTCTCGTCGTCCACCCCCGGTTCATTTACGGGAGACGCGACATAGCCTTCGCTGAATCGACGACGCATCAGGGACAGCAAGCCTCCGCTAGAATTCGGCCTTGCGCTAACTAAAGACTCCGGCATGAAACCAATCGCAATATTCCGTCATAGCCCCGGTGAGGGGCCAGGCTATTTTGCCACATTCCTTGACCGGCATTCCTTGCCGTGGACGCTCTTTAAGGTCGATGACGGCGTACCGCCACCGCCGACTCCTGATGGGTTCTCCGGACTGTGTTTCATGGGCGGGCCTATGAGCGTGAATGACGATCTGCCGTGGATACCCATGGCGCTTGATCTGATATGCAAGGCGGACCAACAGGGTATTCCGGTCATCGGCCATTGCCTCGGTGCACAACTCATGGCCAAGGCCCTCGGCGGCGCGGTGGCGAAAAATCCGGTCAAGGAACTCGGCTGGGGCGAGGTCGAGGCGGCCGCCGCCGCGGCGCAGCTGGCAACCGAGTGGCTGGGCAACACCACACGCTTCGAGGCTTTCCACTGGCACGGCGAGACCTTCAGCATTCCACCAGGCGCCATTCGCATTCTGCAAAGCGCCTATTGCGCCAATCAGGCCTTCGTCCGCGGCCCGCATCTGGGCCTGCAATGCCATGTCGAGATGACGGCGGACATGATCCGCAGTTGGTGTCAGCAGTGGGCGGCGGAAAACGCTCCGCCCTCGGCGTCGGTGCAGACGCCGCAGCAGATGGACGAGAACATGGAAGCGCGCATCGCTGCGATGCGCACAGTGGCGGATTGCCTCTACAGCCGCTGGATCACGGGACTGGTCAGTCCCTGAAATTGCCGTACTGCAGGGGAAAGTCGGTAATCGACTTCTTCACCAGGGCGATGGTTTCCTGCAGCAGGTCACGCTTGGCGCCGGTGACACGCACGGCGTCGCCCTGGATGCTGGCCTGCACCTTGAGCTTGCTGTCCTTGACCATCTTGACGATTTTCTTCGCCAGTTCCTGCTCGATGCCGACCTTGATTGTCAGCACCTGCTTGGACTTGTTGCCACCCACCGACTGCACCGGGCCATGCTCCAAGCGCTTGGTGCTTTCGCGCTCCTTCTTTTCCATTTCCGGGAAAAGGATGTCCTTGACCTGGCTGAGCTGGAATTCGGAATCACCATGAAGGGTGATGGTCTTGTCCTTCTCGTTCAGTTCGGCCTTGGCCGAGGTGCCCTTGAAGTCATAGCGATTGCCAATGTGACGACCGGCCACATCGACGGCGTTCTTCAAGGCCACCAGGTCGGCTTCGGAAGTGATGTCGAATGAAGGCATGTCGCTCTCCCGCGTTCAGGCGAAATGGCAGACGTAGTGATAGGGCTCGCCGCTGACCTCGATGTCGAAACTGGAATTGCCCGGCACCGTGAACTTCTGGCCGGCGCCGCAATTCTTCCAGTCCTCGCCCTTGATGCGATAGCGGCAGGCACCGGCGACGGTTTCCATGATTTCCGGCACGCCGGTGTTGAAGGTCAAGGTCGCCGGCAGGATCACGCCGACGCTCTTCTTCGTGCCATCGGCGAAAACAACGCTATGACTCACGCATTTTCCGTCGAAATAGACGTTGGCCTTCTTGACCACGGCGACGTTCTCAAACTCATTTTTCAAGTCGGACATATCAGATTCCCCACATTTTTTGGATGACTATTTTTGCCACAAAGCCGAACATGCCAAACGCCAGGACGAAGAACAACACAAAGGTGCCAAACTTGCCCGCCCTGGATTTCCAGGCCAGCTCGCCAATGATAAAGAGCATGTAGAACATGAAGGCGCCCAAGCCGAAGGTCATGCCGAACCCCGCCATTTGCTCCTCGGAAATACCAAACATCGGGGCGATCCTCCCGTGCTTCCTCAACCCTTCTTCTTGCCTACCCGACACTCGGCCCGATTGGCCGCAATACGCATGCGAAGTGCATTGAGGCGGATAAAGCCGTGGGCATCCTTCTGGTTGAAGGCGCCAGCGTCGTCCTCGAAGGTGGCAATGGTCGGATCGAACAGCGAGTCGGTTTTCGAGTCGCGGCTGACGACGATGACGTTGCCCTTGTACAGCTTCAGGCGCACCCAGCCGTTCACGTGCTGCTGGGTGTGGTCGATCAGCGTCTGCAGGGCGCGGCGTTCAGGACTCCACCAGTAGCCGTTGTAAATCAGGCTGGCGTAGCGCGGCATCAGGTCGTCCTTGAGGTGCGCTTCTTCACGGTCGAGGCATACCGATTCGATGGCGCGATGCGCCTTGAGCAAAATGCTGCCGCCCGGCGTTTCGTAGCAGCCGCGCGACTTCATGCCGACATAGCGGTTCTCGACCAGATCGAGACGTCCGATGCCGTGCTTGCCGCCCAGCGCATTCAGCGTTGCGAGCAGCTCGTGGGCCTTCATCTTCTTGCCGTTGATGGCCGATAAATCGCCCCGCTTGAACTCAAGATCGAGATACTCGGCCTTGTCCGGCGCCTTCTCCGGCGGCACGGTCCAGCGCCACATGGATTCCTCGGCTTCGGCGGAGGGATCTTCGAGATGACGCCCCTCGTAGGAGATGTGCAGCAGGTTGGCGTCCATGGAATAGGGCGAGCCACCTTGTTTGTGCTTCCTTTCCACCGGAATGCCGTTCTTCTCGGCATAGGCCATCAGCTTCTCGCGCGACAGCAGATCCCATTCGCGCCATGGCGCAATCACCTTGACGTTGGGCATCAAGGCATAGGCGCCAAGTTCAAAACGCACTTGGTCGTTGCCCTTGCCGGTAGCACCGTGGGATATTGAATTGGCCCCCGTTTTTCTGGCGATCTCGACCAGTCGCTTGGCGATCAGCGGACGCGCGATCGAGGTACCGAGCAGATACTCGCCTTCGTAGACGGTATTGCAGCGGAACATGGGGAAGACGAAATCGCGGACAAACTCTTCACGCAGATCGTCAATGAAAATATTCTTCGGCTTGATGCCCATTTTCAGCGCCTTGGCGCGCGCCGGTTCCAGTTCCTCGCCCTGTCCCAGATCGGCGGTGAAGGTCACCACCTCGCAGTGGTAGGTGTCCTGCAACCACTTGAGAATCACCGAGGTGTCCAGCCCTCCCGAATAGGCCAGGACGACCTTGTTGTTCTCGGCTTTGCCTGTCTTTTTCGCTTGCTTCATTGAATTTCCTTCAGTCATCCACCCTGCCCAGAAGCAGGAATTCCATCAGTGCCTTCTGAGTGTGCAGCCGGTTCTCGGCCTCGTCCCACACCACGCTCTGCGTGCCATCAATCACCTCGGCGGACACTTCCTCGCCGCGATGCGCCGGCAGACAATGCATGAACACGGCATCGGGACGCGCCGCGCGCATCATCTCGGCATCGACCTGCCAGTCGGCGAAGTCGCGCAGACGCTCTTCGTTCTCGGCCTCGAAACCCATCGAGGTCCACACATCGGTAGTCACCAGATCCGCGTCACGTGCAGCATCCATCGGGTCGGCAAACTGCTTGAAGTGGGCGGTGCCATAGAGACCGGCGCGTTCCGCTTCGACCTCGTAACCGGGCGGCGTCGACACATGCACATTGAAACCGAAAATTTCCGCCGCCTGCAACCATGTGTTGCAGACATTATTCGAATCGCCAATCCACGCCACGGTCTTACCTTGGATCGGACCACGATGCTCAATAAAAGTAAAAATATCGGCAAGAATCTGGCAGGGGTGGTACTCGTTGGTCAAACCGTTGATCACCGGCACCCGAGAGTGGCTGGCAAAGCGCTCAATAATTTCCTGCTCGAAAGTGCGAATCATGACCATGTCGCTCATGCGCGAGATCACCTGAGCAGCATCCTCAACCGGCTCGCCGCGTCCAAGCTGCGAATCCCGCGTATTCAAATAGATCGCCGACCCACCCAGTTGCTGAACGCCTGCCTCGAAGGAGAGACGTGTACGCGTACTGGCCTTCTCGAAAATCATTACCAGGGTCCGATCCTGCAAAGGCCAATGACGCTGATAGGTCTTGAAGCGCGCCTTGATCACACGGGTACGATCAAAAAGATAATCGAGTTCCGCGCGCGAAAGATCCCTTAGTTGCAGAAAATGCCGTAGAGATGCCATGATCAAGCTCCGAGAAACTCTTTGATCAGCCGTACGAGCGCAGCGACAAGCTCCACACCCTCGGCATCGCTCATTATCAGTGGCGGCAGCAAGCGCACCACCTTGTCAGCGGTAACATTGATCAGCAAGCCAGCTTCCAGCCCGCGCGTAACCAAATCGGTACAGGTACGATCCAGCTCGATGCCTATCATCAAGCCGTCGCCGCGCACCTCGACGAAGCCGTCGACGCCGGCCAAACCGCCGCGCAGGCCGTCACGAATTGCTTCGCCCAGTTTCTCGGCGCGCACCATGAGACCTTCCGCTTCGATGACGTCAATCGTAGTCAAGGCGGCAACACAGGCCAGTGGATTGCCGCCAAAGGTTGAGCCATGATTGCCGGGCTTGAATACGCCAGTTGCACGCCCGGCAGCAAGGCATGCGCCAATCGGTATGCCTGAGCCCAACCCCTTCGCCAGCGTCATGACATCTGGAAGAACGCCGGCATGCTGATGGGCAAACCAAACCCCGGTCCGAGCGATCCCACACTGTACCTCGTCGACCATGAACAGCCAGTTATTCTGATCGCAGATCCGCCGCAGCGAACGCATAAAATCATTGTGTGCAAGGTTGATGCCGCCCTCGCCCTGAATCGGTTCAAACAGCACCGCAACGACGTTTGGATTGCGCGCGGCAAGCTGTTCTATTGCGGCGATGTCGTCAAACGGCACCCGTACAAACCCGGTGACCAGCGGCTCGAAGCCGGCTTGTACCTTGCGGTTGCCGGTGGCGGAAAGCGTCGCCAGCGTGCGGCCGTGAAAAGCGTGTTCCATGACGATGATGGCGGGTTGCTCGATGCCCCGCTGGTGTCCATACAGCCGCGCAAGTTTGATCGCCGCCTCGTTGGCCTCGCAGCCAGAATTGCAGAAAAACACTTCGTCCATTGCGGACAGCGCGGCAAGACGATCAGAAAGCACCTCGGATTCGCGGATACGATACAGATTCGACACATGAATAAGACGGCCGATCTGGTCGGTCAGCGCTTTCACCAGTCGAGGATGATTATGGCCCAGCGTATTTACAGCTATTCCCGCCAAGGCATCGAGGTAGGACTTGCCCTGCTCGTCAAACAGCCGGCAACCGTGACCATAACTAAAAGCAGGCGGCAGCCGCCCGTAGGTATTCATTAGATGCGGCATGAAGGCACTCCGCGAAAAGCTCCGTTCTGAAAAACGTACGGCGGCCGAAGAGCAACGCGGCCGCCGTGCTTGAAAACCCCCCTATACTAAGAGAAAAATAGACCCCTGTATAGAGCAGAAACGCGGAGGATCTGGCTGTGAAGATGGCGGTATTCAATCAAAAGGGTGGGGTCGGAAAGACGACCACTGCGCTGAATCTCGCGGCGGCGCTGGCGAGGGATTCCACACCAACGCTACTGGTCGACCTGGATCCACAAGCGCATCTGACGGCTATCCACGGCAAGGTGCAGGGCGAGGCATATAGCAGCGTGTTCGCGCTATACCATGACAACCGAACTCTCGAAGAACTGGCCATTGACTGGGAAGGAGTGGGCCGCTTGATCCCTGCCCATGCAGAACTGATCAAGGTTGATTCCTTGTTCGGGAAGGGGCCGGCTGTTCTTAACCGGCTTAACACCGGGTTACTGGCGCTTGAAACTTCCGGTGGCGAAAGCACCGCCATAATCGATTGCTGTCCATTTCTGGGCGTACTCTCCCTCAACGCGATATTCGCCTCCGACCGGATACTGATTCCCGTGTCGTCCGACTACCTCTCCTTGCGCGGCGCTTTGCAGATCGAACACACCCTGAAGGCACTGGAACCCGTACTCAAGCGACGTATCGAACGCCGTTATTTGCTGACGCGGTTTGATCGCCGACGCAAGATGAGCTTTGATATCCATGAACGGCTGCACAAACAGTTCGGGGCCGAACTGTGCGAAACGGTGATTTCAGAAAATGTAGCGATCGCCGAAGCACCTGCCGTTAGTCTCGATATCTTCAGCCACAACCCGGCCAGCCGGGGAGCGCAGGACTACTTGGCGCTGATGAACGAGTTGCGAACCGCGCGGTTCCTCTGATGGCAGTGCGGAAAGAACAATAACCAAACTGGGCAGAAGCTTGATGAACCTCAGCGAACAATGAGGTTTGCGACTTCCTCAAAGCTGGCCACCGGTACGCGAACGCTGCCTCGATGACAAACGCATTCGATGATCTGGCAGCCGTGATAGACCTGCCGCAGCTTGCGCTGGGCGTCGTACTCGTCCCGACCATGGATCATCAAGTTATCCACAATCACGCCAAGACGAGTGCGGATACGAAAGGCATATTTAATGAACTGATGGGATTGCATAAAACCCCTTTCATTTCAATCGAGTCTGTGAATTATATGCAGTGATTTCGGTGAACTCAACCTATTTCTATAATTTGGATGGATATTTCAGAAAACATTATGCTAACCCCGTGGCTCCAGGTGCGGGCCAATGCTTGCAGCAACGGACACTGTGTGCCGAGGACAAAACAAAAGAAGCTGTCTCCCTGACGGGAGGCAGCTTCTTTTTGGAACGCCCAACGCTACGGGAGGCGGCTAGACTAGAGCCCCTTGATGGCGGCCGAAAGACGGCTCTTCTGGCGTGCTGCAAGGTTCTTGTGTACGATGTTTTTGTCGGCGATCGAGTCGATTACGCTCTGCGACTCGTTGAACACTGCTTGCGCAGCCACCTTGTCACCAGCATCGATCGCCTTGCGCACTTTCTTGATTGCAGTGCGTAATGCGGAACGCTGGCTCATATTGCGAGCACGCTGCTCGACTGCTTGACGGGCGCGTTTGCGGGCTTGAACGGAATTGGCCATATCGATATCCGGTAGAACTTGGGAAAGCGCGAGATTATAGGGGGGTCTTCCGCCCATTGCAAGCTGCTTCTGTCGGCCTCATCCCGGATACCATACTGGCAATGAATCTGCTTCGTACTTTGGCCACCGTCAGCGGGATGACCTTGCTGTCGCGCATTTTGGGCTTCGTTCGCGACTTCGTCATTGCCAGAAGCTTCGGTGCCGGCATGATGACGGACGCCTTCTTCGTCGCCTTCCGCTTGCCCAACCTGTTGCGCCGTCTGTTTGCCGAGGGTGCGTTTTCCCAGGCATTCGTTCCCATCCTTGCCGAATACCGCAGTTGTCGCAACGAGAACGAAACAAAGAGTCTGGTCGACCGAGTCGCCAGCATGCTGTTCCTGATTCTGATCATCGTCACCGCACTCGGCATGGCTACGGCACCGGTGCTGATCGCTGTAACGGCTCCGGGGTTCAGTGCCGATGCGGAGAAGTTCCAACTCACCGTCGAACTGACCCGAATCACCTTCCCCTACATCCTGTTCATGTCGCTGGTAGCGCTGGCCGCCGGCATCCTCAATACGTGGAGTCGATTTGCCTTGCCCGCCTTCACACCGGTGCTGCTGAATCTATCCTTCATCGGCATGGCACTTTTCGCTGCGCCCTGGTTTGATCCGCCGGTGCTGGCACTGGCCTGGGCGGTCTTTCTGGGGGGCGCACTGCAGTTAGGAATCCAGCTTCCCGCCTTGGCAAAGATCGGCATGCTGCCTCGCTTTGACCCGGTCTGGCGCGATGAAGGCGTGCAGCGCATCCTCAAGTTGATGGCGCCGGCTGTGCTGGGCGTTTCCGTGTCACAGATCAGCCTGTTGATCAATACCATCTTCGCCTCGTTCCTCGAAAGCGGCAGCGTCTCGTGGCTCTACTATGCGGATCGGCTGATGGAATTCCCTGCAGGGCTGCTGGGCGCGGCGCTGGGTACCATCTTGCTGCCCAGCCTGGCAAAGACACACGCCAGCGGCCAGACCGAGGATTTCTCGGCATTGCTCGACTGGGGCCTGCGCCTGACTTTGATGCTGACCCTGCCTGCGTCGCTGGCACTGGCCATGCTGGCCATTCCCCTGCTATCTACGATGTTTCAGTACGGTGCGTTTTCCGCCGCCGACGTGCTGCGCACCCGCGAAGCGCTGGTGGCCTATTCAATCGGACTAACCGGCCTGATTCTGGTCAAGGTGCTGGCGCCAGGCTTCTACGCCCGCCAGGACATTCGCACACCGGTGCGTATCGCACTGATCACGCTGGCACTGACGCAGATGATGAACATCGCCTTCATAGGCTGGCTCAAGCATGCAGGGCTGGCTCTGTCCATCGGTCTGGCCTCCTGCCTCAACGCTGGGCTGCTCTGGCGCGGTTTGCGGCAGTGTGGAGCCTATCAGCCGCGACCGGGCTGGGGCGTGTTCGTGTTGAAGCTGCTTGCCGCACTGATCGTCCTGGGCGGTGTGCTATGGCTTGCAAGCAACAAGGATGCCGCCTGGCTGGCGATGAACGGCAGTCAACGTGTGCTGCGGTTATCCGCCGTGGTTCTCGGCGGGCTGGCAAGCTACTTCGCCACGCTTTGGCTGCTCGGTTTCCGGCTGGCTGATTTCCGCCGCAGGGCCGCCTGATCGAAATCTGCTTCCTCAGATCCCGTCGCTATGCCAGCGCGCACCAAAAAAAAACGGGCAGCCCGCAGGCTGCCCGTTTGATGGATCACTTGAGACGAAGAATCAAGCCACCAGCGGCAGGATCATCAAAGCAACGATATTGATGATCTTGATCAGCGGATTCACCGCCGGGCCAGCCGTATCCTTGTACGGATCGCCCACGGTGTCGCCGGTAACCGCCGCCTTGTGCGCGTCGGAACCCTTGCCGCCGTAGTTGCCTTCCTCGATGTACTTCTTGGCGTTGTCCCACGCGCCACCGCCGGTCGTCATCGAAATGGCGACGAACAGGCCGGTAACGATGGTGCCCATCAGCACGCCGCCGAGAGCGCGGACGCCAGCACCGACGCCAGCGACGGAGGGCATGAGGAGATTCATGACGACAGCGACAACGACCGGAACCAGCACCGGCAGCAACGAGGGAATCATCATTTCCTTGATGGCGGCCTTGGTCAGCATGTCGACGCAGGTGCCGTATTCCGGCTTGGCCGTGCCTTCCATGATGCCCTTGATCTCGCGGAACTGACGACGCACTTCGACAACGATGGCGCCAGCAGCGCGACCGACGGCTTCCATGCCCATGGCAGCAAACAGGTAAGGCACCATGCCGCCGACGAACAAGCCGATGATCACGGCCGGGTCGGACAGGTCGAAGAGGAACTTGACACCCGGCCTGAAGGCTTCCAGACCATGCGTGAAGTCGGCGAACAGCACCAGCGCGGCAAGACCGGCGGAGCCGATGGCGTAGCCCTTGGTCACCGCCTTGGTGGTGTTGCCAACGGCGTCGAGCGGATCGGTCACGGCACGGACGGAATCCGGCAGTTCGGCCATTTCGGCGATACCGCCAGCGTTATCGGTGATCGGGCCGTAGGCGTCGAGCGCGACGATGATGCCGGCCATCGACAACATGGAAGTCGCTGCGATGGCGATGCCGTAGAGGCCGCCGAGCATGTAGGACGCCCATATGGCGGCGCAAACCGACAGCACCGGCAGCGCGGTGGACTTCATCGACACGCCGATACCGGCGATGACGTTGGTACCGTGACCCGTGGTCGATGCCTGCGCGATGTGACGCACCGGCGCATACTCGGTCGCCGTGTAGTACTCGGTAATCACCACCATCAGGCCGGTAAGCGCCAGACCGATCACAGCCGCACTGTAGAGGCGCATATGCGCACCGCCGCTGATGCCCATTACCGCGTCGAGCGCATGGTCGTCGATGAAGTTCATGGTGATCGGATAGAAGGCGATCAGCGCCAGCACCCCGGCGGCGATCAGACCCTTGTACAGCGCGGTCATGATCTTCTGCCCGGGTGAAGCCTTGACGAAGAACACGCCGATGATCGAGGCGATGATCGAGAAGCCGCCCAGCACCAGCGGATAGAGCACGGCCTGCTCGGAAAAGCCCTTCAGCAGCAGTGCACCCAGCAGCATCGTGGCGATCATGGTGACCGCGTAGGTCTCGAACAAGTCGGCCGCCATGCCGGCGCAGTCGCCGACGTTGTCACCGACGTTGTCGGCGATCACGGCCGGATTACGCGGGTCATCCTCGGGGATGCCGGCTTCAACCTTGCCCACCAAGTCGGCGCCAACGTCAGCGCCCTTGGTGAAGATGCCGCCGCCCAGACGGGCGAAGATCGAGATCAGGGAGGAACCGAAACCGAGGCCGATCAATGGATGAATGACATGGTCTATGCTGGCGCCCGGAGCAGCGACGCTTTTCAGGTAGGCGTAGTAGCCGGCAACACCGAGCAGTCCGAGGCCAACCACCAGCATGCCGGTGATGGCGCCGCCCTTGAAGGCGACATTGAGCGCCTCGTTGAGGCCGACACGCGCCGCTTCAGCGGTACGCACGTTGGCGCGCACCGAAACATTCATGCCGACATAACCGGCCACGCCCGACAGCACGGCGCCGAGGATGAAGCCGATGGCGGTGGGGCTACCGAGGAAATACCAGATCACCACGACGAGTACGACGCCGACGACGCTGATCGTGGTGTATTGACGATTCAGGTAAGCTTTCGCCCCTTCCTGAATCGCTGCGGAAATTTCCTTCATGCGGTCGTTACCCGCCGGTTGCGCCAGAATCCACTGGCTCATGATCCAGCCGTAAGCGATTGCCGCCACGGCGCAGATCAACGCGAACATCAATCCTGATGACATAACAAGTCTCCCGTAATTATTAATGAAATCGACCAGCGATGTTATCACGCCATCCGCGCGACTTTTTCGCTTGCGGGGCAACATTTATCGTTTCATCAATAGCTTCGATTTAGCCCGGTCCAGGCACGGAATGCCGGATACCACAAACGCCAGAGCACGGTAAAATCGCGCTTCTGTACAAATAGATGGATTTACTCGCATGCCCGATCATCGATCCAATCTTATCAACCAGGAACGCCGGACCATGCCGCGCGGGAAGGTATTAGTCGCCCAGGGTGGGGGGCCTACCGCCGTCATCAATCAATCGATGGCCGGCGTCGTCCTCGAAGCCCGCAAGTTCCGCAACGTCGAGTTGGTGTACGGCGCCTACCACGGCGTATCCGGCATCGTCGACGAAGAGTTCCTCGACCTCACGCAGGAAACCAGCCACAACATTGAAATGGTAGCCAGCACGCCCTCCTCCGCGCTCGGTTCGACACGCGACAAACCCGATCTGAAATACTGCCAGGAGATATTCAAGGTTCTCAAGGCGCACGGTGTCGGCTACTTTTTCTATATCGGCGGCAATGATTCCTCCGATACGGTGCGGATTGTCAGCGAAGAGGCGCGGCGTGCCGACTATCCCCTGCGCTGCATCCACATTCCGAAAACGATTGACAATGACCTGGTCGGCAACGACCACACGCCGGGGTTCCCCTCCGCCGCCCGTTTTGTCGCCCAGGCCTTCATGGGGGCCAATCTGGACAATGCCGCGCTGCCGGGCGTTTATCTCGGCGTGGTAATGGGTCGCCACGCCGGATTTTTGACTGCGGCCTCGGCGCTCGGAAAAAAATTCCCCGACGATGGCCCACACCTGATCTACGTTCCGGAACGCACGTTCAACATCGATAATTTTCTGGCGGACGTCAAAGCTACCTACGACAAGTATGGTCGCTGCGTGATCGCGGCCTCGGAAGGCATTCACGACAGCCGGGGAACTCCCATCGTCACTCAACTGGCAAGCGAGATTGAGCGCGATGCCCATGGCAACATTCAACTCTCCGGTACCGGCGCCCTGGCCGATCTGCTATGCAAAGAGATCAAAAGCCGGCTGGGTATCAAACGCGTGCGCGGCGACACCTTCGGCTACCTCCAGCGTTCGTTCATGGGCTGCGTTTCGGATGTCGATCAACGCGAAGCCCGCGAGGTTGGCGAAAAGGCCGTGCAATATGCCATGTGGGGTGATCGCGACGGTTCCGTCGCGATCAAGCGCACCGGCTTTTACTCAGTCGATTATCACTTGATTCCGCTGGAATCCGTGGCCGGCAAAACACGCGTCATGGAAGATGAATTCATTTCTGCCAGCGGCACCGACGTCACCGACGCATTTCGGATGTATCTGCGTCCGTTGCTGGGTTCCGGCCTTGCGGACGCCTACCGTTTGCGATTGAACAAGGTCGACAAAATACTGAATCCGGACAAATAGACGGGCTACTCAAACAAACGCGGGCGAGCCGCGTGCAGCAACCCGCGCAGATCAGTCGCCGAAGCAGATACCCATATCCCTGCCGGTTTGAAGGGTGTCGCAGTCGAGGGGAACCCCCTTCATGCGACCGGCCACTTCCTCCAGTGCAACGTAGTTCACGTTGGGGAAAGCGAGCGCCACCATGACGCCGGATTGCCCCTCGTCCAGCGCCCTCACCGCGGCCGTGCCAAACCGCATGGCCGCCAGACGATCAAACGACGTCGGACTGCCGCCGCGCAGCAGGTGCCCCAGCACAACGACCCGCACATCCTTGCCGGTCCGCTCTCCGAGTGCCTTGGCGATTCGCTCGCCGACGCCGCCCAGACGCTCGGCATGGCCAATCTCGGCGGGCGCCAGAATTTCCCGATGACCATGAATGGGTTCGGCACCCTCGGCGACTATCACCAGCGAATACATCCTTCCCTCGCCGTCCCGGGCGCGAATCTTTGCCGCGACCTTGTCCACGTCGAAAGGAATCTCCGGGATCAGGATGGCGTGGGCGCTGCCGGAGATACCCGCGTGCAGCGCAATCCATCCTGCATAGCGGCCCATGACCTCGACCACCATCACCCGCTGATGACTCTCGGCGGTGCTGTGCAGACGGTCAAGACACTCGGTGGCAAAAGCCACGGCCGTATCGAAGCCGAACGTGGTGAAAGTCTTGTCGAGATCGTTGTCGATGGTCTTGGGCACGCCCACCACGCGCAGCCCCTTCTTATGCAAGGCATTGGCGATAGTGAGCGAACCGTCGCCACCGATGGAAACCAGCGCATCGAGTTCCTTCATGGCGAAATACTCCAGAATCTCGCCGGAACGATCCACGTCCTTGGTTGTCCCGTCCGGCATCTTCACCGGAAAATGCAGCGGGTTGCCCTTGTTGGTGGTGCCCAGAATCGTGCCGCCCAGATGCCCGATGCCCCGCACCTTTTCCCGGGTGAGGCGGTAGACACCGCCCTCCGGGTAGCGCTCAGGAAAAAGTATGCCGTTGAACCCGTCGTGTATTCCATAGCATTCCCAACCCCTATTGGCGGCGGCAATGACCACGGCCCGTATGACGGCGTTAAGGCCTGGGGCGTCTCCACCCCCAGTGCAGACAGCGATGCGTCGAATGTGACTGGGCATGGAGACTCCTGCTATCGGTGATACGGCAACGAACCCGAAACTTCGTCAGCTCAGCGCGGCGAACAGGGAACTCTTGATCGCGTCAAGCGAGCCGATTCCGGAAACTTTGCGGTACTTGGGCGCACCCTTGGCTCCCGTGTCAGCCCACTTGGAATAGAAGTCGGTGAGCGGCTTGGTCTGGCTGTGATACGCCGACAGACGTTTCCTGACGGTTTCTTCCTTGTCGTCGTCGCGCTGAATCAGCGGCTCGCCGGTAGCATCGTCCTTGCCCTCGACCTTGGGCGGATTGAATATCACATGATAGGTGCGTCCCGAACCGAGGTGCACACGACGACCGCTCATGCGCTTGATGATTTCCTCGTCGCTGACATCGATCTCAAGCACGTAGTCCAGTTCAACACCCTGCGTGCGCATGGCTTCCGCTTGCGGAATGGTGCGCGGAAATCCGTCGAACAGGAAGCCCTTGGCGCAATCCGGCTGCTTCAGGCGCTCGGCGATCAGGCCGAGAATGATGTCGTCGGATACCAGTCCGCCTGCGTCCATGACTTTTTTTGCCGCCAGACCCATTGGCGAACCGGCCTTGACCGCCGCGCGCAACATGTCACCCGTGGATATCTGCGGAATCCCGAATTTTTCGGTAATGAACGCAGCTTGTGTTCCCTTGCCGGCACCCGGCCCACCCAACAGGATCAATTTCATATCTACACTCCAAAGTAAAGTTTATCTTTATGATTTAACAGCGATTTTCTATTTTCAAGCCAGCCGAAACTTACTCCGAAACACGGTCGGCGTCAAACAGTCGACGCACACGTTCCAGATCCTCGGGGGTATCCACTCCCGGTGCGGGCGGATGCTCGACGCTGACGACCTGAATCGGATAGCCATGCCACAGCGCACGCAGTTGCTCCAATGCCTCGGTACGTTCCAGGGGGCAGGCAGTCAGTTGCCCGAAGCGGCGCAGGAAGCTTACGCGATAGGCGTAGATGCCTATGTGGCGCTGTGCCGCGAGATCGGATGGCAGCGTGTCGCGCGCGACGGCAAACTGATCTCTATCCCAGGGAATCGGGGCACGGCTGAAGTACAAGGCGCGGCCACGCACATCGCATACCACCTTGACCACGTTGGGATTGAAGAAATCGGCGGCGGTCATCAGGGGATGGGCCGCCGTCGCCACCGCCGCATCGGGGTCGCCGTGCAGCGCCCCGGCCACGCCCTGTATCAACGCGGGATCGAGCAGCGGTTCATCACCCTGGACGTTGACCACGATGTCGGCATCGTCCCACCTCATCTGGTCGGCAACTTCAGCGATGCGGTCGGTGCCGCTGACATGATCCGCGCTGGTCATCACCGCATCGAAGCCATGCTGGCGAACCGCAGCGGCTATTCGCTCATCATCGGTGGCGACCCACACGCCATCGACCTGGGCGCGCTTGGCCGCAGCGGCCACGCGCACAATCATCGGCTGGCCGGCGATATCGGCCAGCGGTTTCCCCGGCAGGCGCGTCGAGGCATAGCGCGCCGGGATGACAACGCGCAAAGCCATCAGACTTCTTCGACGCCCAGTTGCCGGGCCTCGTCTTCCAGCATCACGGGGATATCGTCCTTGACCGGATAGGCCAGCTTGCAGGCCTTGCAGACCAGTTCGGCGGTCGTCTTGCGGTTCTCCAGCGGCCCCTTGCAGACGGGACAAACGAGTATTTCAAGCAGGCGGGTATCCATTGAGCTTCTCCAGAACAAATGCGGCAAGGTCGGGGCTTACTTCGGCGGTGACGGGCAATACCCATACCGGCAGAGGCAGGGAAAGTCGCATCAATTTTACGGCATCCTTTTCCGTCGTCAGGATGGCGTCGCCGACAAAGGCGAGCTCCTCGGCGCTATAGCTATGGTGATCGGCGAAGGCGTGCTCGATGAAGCTCATTCCCATCTCGCTCAATTGATCGAAAAAGCGCCGTGGCGCACCGATGCCGGCCACGGCATGCAGTTTTCTGCCCGCCAGGTCGGCGGCGCGGCATTGCATCAGCGGATCATCGAGACGATGAAAACTCTCGCCCAGCAAACGCATCAAGAACACCGGGCGATCAAGAGTCGGCGCTGGTGATACGGCGATTCCGTTGAGAACCAGCGCATCCACTTGCGCCAGACGCGACACGGGCTCCCGTAGCGGCCCCGCAGGCAAGCACCAGCCGTTCATCAATCCCCGCTCGTCGAACATGGCAACCTCGACATCGCGGACCAGACGATAGTGCTGCAAACCGTCATCGGCAAGAATCACATCGCATTGCGGATGCGCCGCGAGCAGGGCGCGGCCCGCTGCCGTCCGGTCCCGACCGACAAACACCGGGCAGCCGCTACGCCGGGCCAGCAGCAGAGGCTCGTCACCTGCGGCTCCCGGATCGCTGACGGGTGTCACCTCCTCGACTTGTGCGGCGCTACCTCGATAGCCGCGACTGACAATGCCAGGATGGCGCCCGAGTGCGCGCAGGGCCAGCGCGAGATGAATTACCAGCGGCGTCTTGCCGGTACCGCCGACGGTGAGGTTGCCAACCACGACCACGGGCACCGGCAGACGTTCGCGGCGCAATAGTCCGGCACGGTACAAGGCTCGGCGCAAGGCAACGAGCAAAATGAACACAAGCGAAAAGGGAAACAGCAGGCAGGCCACCGGCCCGCGCCGCCGCCAGACGGCGACAAGTCCGCCAGCGTCAGCGTTGCGCCTGCTGGGTGGCAAAGGAAATGTGCGACAGCCCGGCCTGCTGGGCCGCCTGCATGACATCGATGACGCTCTGATGCGCGGCCTTGGCGTCGGCGTTGATGATGACCACCGGTTCCTTGCCGATACCCGTCAGCCGCTTCATCGCGGCGGCGATGGATTCGATGTCGCGACCGCCGATCGCCGCCTTGTTCACCATGATTTCGCCGGCGGCGGTAACCACCACGTTGATTTCGTTCGGCTGTTCCTTGTTCTGCGTCGCGTCCGCGGTGGGCAGGTTGATCTCCAGCCCCGAGAACTTGGAGTAGGTGGTGGTGATCATGAGAAAAATCAGGATGACCAACAGCACATCGATCATCGGGATCAGATTGATCTCGAGTTCTTCACGCTGCCGTCCGCGCTGGAAGTTCATCGCCTTCGATTCCTATCGGCGTTCGCCGTGAATTATTTCGACCAGCTTCACCGCTTCCTGCTCCATCTCGACCAGAAAGCCATCTACCAGCGCACGGAAGTGGCGATAGAAGATCATGCTGGGAATGGCCACGATCAATCCAAAAGCGGTGTTATAGAGCGCCACAGAAATGCCATGCGCCAGAGCCTGGGGATTGTTGCCGGCGGCTGTCGAAGAACCGAAAATCTCGATCATGCCCACTACCGTGCCAAACAACCCCATCAGCGGTGCGATCGTGGCGATGGTGCCCAGCGTGGTGAGGAAGCGTTCGAGCTCATGGGCGACACTAAGCCCGGCTTCTTCGATTGACTCTTTCATGATCTCGCGCGAAGTTTTCGCATTTCGCATGCCGGCGGCAAGCACGCGACCGAGAGGCGAATGGGCTTCCAGGCGTGCCAACTGGGCATCCGATATTCCGCTTTGGCGGTAGTCGGCCACCGAGCTTTGGAGCAGCCCGGCGGGAACGATCTTGGGGCGGCGCAGGGCCGCGGAGCGCTCGATGATGAGCGCGACCGCAATGATGGACGCGAACAGCAGAGGCCAGATGGGCCAGCCGGCAGCCTGAAGGATGGAAAACACGGGGAGGACTCCGGTAAGCGGGAAAGCGCGAACTTTAGCCCGAGTCGCCCGATTCGGCAATACAAACAGATGCGCCGATGAAATCCGAAACAGGACCGGAAACCGGCTTTCATCCAACGCCTTGGGCCGCCAGGGCCGTATAAACTTGGCCGATCATGGTTTCGCCATCTTCGCCCACCGCAAAATCCGCCGTCGATCCCGCTGTCGTCGCGGCGGCGTGGTTTGCGCACTTTGCCGTGTCCTCACTGGCAGCCATGCCGCGCGAAGAAGCAGTTCCGGAACGCCCTTTGGCAGTGCTTGCCGCATTCGCCGCGATCGCTCTGGCAGCAGGGCGGACGCTGGTTATCCTGGCGCCGGACGACCAGCAACTGCCGGAGATTTCCAACGCGCTCGACCTGTCCATCCGGCCGCTTTGCCTGGTTCTCCCGGCGGCCGATTTTGCGGCCCGCATCGCCCTGCGCGCCACACTTTCCCTGATGAAAAGCCGCCTCGCACGCGATGGCGAGGACGAGCAGGCCGCCGCATGGCAAAGGCAACGCGAGCGGATCGCGCAAAACGAGGCGCTCTGGCGCGAGGCCCATCAATGGGTTGCGCGCAACGATCGCAGCGAATGGCCGGAACAGGTCGCCGATCTGTTTCCCGCGCGCATCCTGCCGATTGCCGCCTACCGCAGCCTGCGGCAGAAAAGCTCCGATATCACCCTGCTCTACCGCTGCGACGCCCCGCCGGAACTGATCGCACCGCCAAGCAGCCTGCTGCATGTGGGCGCACGTGCCGATTCGCCGCGTCATAGATCAATCGCGGTGGCCGATGCCGATCTGCAACTGCAGATGGAACTTGCCCAACTGACGCAGGACGTGGCGGAACTGGAGCTTGAACTGGCCACGGCCCAGGGGGAAGTGGCCAATTTCATGCGCCGCTATTACGAGTTGGTCGGACGTCGCATGGTCGAGCTCGACGCCCTCCATGCCCGGCTTGCCCGCGAGGAAGCGGAACGCACGCCAGAAAACCCCGGCATTCGCGCCGAAGCGCAAGCGAAACAGGAAAGGGCCGAGCGGTCGACACGCGAAAGCGAACGCTTCACCCAGGCCGACGGCGATGAGCCGGCGCCCTTTCGTCCGAGCAGTGACGTAAAGCGCCTGTTTCGCCAGATCGCGCAGAAGATTCACCCGGATCGCGCGATGGACGAGGTCGATCGGGCGTGGCGCACCCGCCTCATGTCGGAAGCCAATCGCGCCTATCGCGCCGGCGACGAAGTCGGCTTGCATGAAGTGGCGATGCTATGGCAGGAGGGACAAGACGGTCGCCACGATTTGCCGGCGGAGAACCTCGCCGTCTCGCCAGCGCCGACTCTTCTGCGGCAGGTGGAGCGCATGCGGGCGCGGCTGCTCGAAATCGACCGTGAGTTGCAGAATCTTTTTGGCTCGAAGCTCTATGAATTGTTCATCGCCGCACGCCACGCCCGACGACAAGGCCGTGATCTGCTGGCCGAAATGGCCGAAAAACTGGACGACACCCTGAAGCAGTTGAACCAGCAACGCGCTGCAACACCTTAGCCCAATTTAGCTGAGCTGGCTGCCGCGCTCCATACGTTCCAGAAAAGCGCGGGCGCGAGCGTGGCCCGAACGTGCTGCCGCCCGCAGCCACTTGGCCGCCAGGCGCAGGCTGCGCTTCAACCCATCGCCCCGGTAGTACGCCAGGCCCAGTTCATATTGCGCATCCGCTTCGCCTTGCAGGGCCGCTCGCCGCAACCAGTGTGCGCCGGCACGGGCATCACGCGACGCACCCTCGCCATGCAGCAGGCAATAGCCGAAGCTGTACATCGCATACGGATCTTCGTGAACCACGGCCGCCTGCTCGTACCAATGCAAGGCTTCGCGCGGATTGCGCGACAGGCCCTGACCAAAATAGAACATATCTCCCAGCAGTATCTTGGCATCGAACAAGGCCGCTGCCTTGCGGTACCAGATGACCGCCTGCGGCACATCAACGGCGGTACCCGTGCCATGACGCAGACACTCCGCAAGCATGAAGGCAGCGCGACGATGCCCCAGTTCCGCGGCACCGCGAAAGTAGTTCACCGCGTCAACCAGTCGCAGGTCATCGGCGCTCGTGGCGGAATGCAACAGTGTTTCTCCCTGCGCAAAGCCGTGGCGCTCCAGTTCCTTCAGCGCTTGCGCCCAGCCTGCGTCCGCCGCCTTGCGCAGCATGACTTCGCCCAGCGCTGGCCGCGCCTCGCCGCCAACGCCCAGCAGCAGGCAACGACCGTATTCGGCTTGGCCGTGGGCGTCGCCCGCGTCGGCCGCCGCACGGTAATGCATCAGTGCCGCACTCAAGTCTGCACGCACTCCTTCGCCATGTTCGTAGCACTCACCCAGCCAGACGCGCGCCGAAATGTCGCCCTGTTCCGCCGCGCGCCGATACCAGGCAACGGCCAGCGCCTTGTTTTCGGCAACGCCGTCACCCCAGCGATAGGCATGGGCAATCTTCAGCCTCGCCCGCGCATGGCCGCGCCGTGCGGCCGCGCGCCACCAGCGCATGGCTTCGTCGTAGTCGCGGCTCGCCGCGCCGACACCCTGCGCGTAGCACTCGCCCATTTCAAACTCGGCATCGCGACTGCCCCTCTCCGCCGCACGCCGATACCAGGCCATGCCGGCTTCGGGATCGCGCGTCACGCCAACGCCGAAGGTGTGGCACTGGCCCAGCAGAAACATCGCGCCGGCCAGCCCTTTGCGCGCCGCAACGCGGAAATGCGTCGCCGCTTCGGCGGCATCCGCCGGCACGCCTTCGCCGGCATACAAGCACATACCCAGGCAGAAGCTGGCGCTGACGACGCCATCGTCCGCCGCCTGACGCCAGTAGCGAGCCGCGGCAGCGCGATCTTCCGTGACGCCGCGACCAAAAAAGTAGCAGCGCGCCAGAAGGTCTTGCGCCTTTGACTGACCCAGCGCCGCAGCCAGTTGCAGCCAATACACGGCCGCGGCAAAGTCGCGTTCGATGCCGATGCCGAAATACAGCACACGACCGCGCCAGTATTGCGCCAGACGTGCGCCTTTTTGCGCGGCTTGCTCGAACAGACTGGCGGCGCGCGGCGTATCCACGGGCACGCCGTGACCGCGCAGCAGACACAAGGCCAGCCAGGTCATGCCGCGAGTATCGCCCTGTCGCGTCGCGGAATCGAACAGACGCACAGCTTCGTGGTAATCGCGCGGCAAACCACAACCCTGATACAGCAACCAGCCCAACACCGCTTCGCCCGCCGGGCAAGCATGTTCGGCGCTGCCGGATGCCCAGCGCACGGCGTCCGCATAGGACCTGGCGACACCCTCACCAGCGGCGTGACGCCAGGCCAGTTCGGCTTCTGCATGGTGATTGCCGGCCTCGGCCATGCGCCGCAGTTCGATCAGCGGCAGACCGCTCCAGAAATCCTCTGCATGACCGAGCAACTCCAGCCCCTGCGCCGCGCCACGCTCGACCAGCGTGCTTTCCAGCGCCTCGCGCAACAGACCGATCAAGGCCCCTGCGGCTAGCGGTATCAAGGAGTGGCTCATGCGATGGGGTAAGGCTCAAGCATGCCGAATACAGTAGTCGATTAGCGCCGTTGCAAAGCGTCGGAACAGTGGCCGGCTTATCCACAAAATCTGTGGATAAGTTTGTGGATCATCAGGTGTCAAACAAGCTAAGTTGGCCTCCCGCAAGGACTTTTTCTTTTTCGATCAATTTCGGAGCAAGAATAGTTTCACAATAAATCAATCAGTTACATGGTGCCGCTAGCACTGGCATGGCTTTCCAGGTCTTGCCTGATGCGCCATGTAGATACTGTAGAATTTTCGTATTGCGTATCCTGAATCCAAAGCGTCCAATCCATGCTCGATCCCTCCACTGTCGTCAGCATTAGCGAGCTCAACCGGCTCGCGCGCCAGAGTCTGGAGCGGGAGTTCCCACTGCTTTGGGTAGCCGGGGAAATTTCCAACCTGACCCGTGCCGCCTCGGGCCATGTCTATTTCTCGCTGAAGGACGAAAACGCCCAGGCACGCTGCGTGATGTTCCGCTCACGCGCCCAATCGATTGCCTGGCGATTGGAAAACGGCCAGCAGGTTGAGGCGCGTGCCCTGGTGTCGCTTTATGAAGCACGTGGCGACTTCCAGCTGAATGTCGAGACGCTGCGCCGCGCCGGGCTGGGACGGCTGTTCGAGGCCTTTGCCCGATTGAAGGCACGGCTGGAGGCGGATGGCTTGTTTGCCGCCGAGCGTAAGCGGTCACTACCGCGCTTTCCGGTTCGGATCGGGATCATCAGTTCGCCCGCCGGCGCCGCCCTGCGTGATGTGCTGGTGGCGCTGAAACGCCGCGCGCCACATCTCACCGCGATCCTCTATCCAACCCTGGTACAGGGCAACAGGGCCGCCGAAAATATTGCCAAAATGATCGCTGCGGCAGGCCAGCGCAAGGAATGCGATTTGCTGCTGATCGTGCGCGGTGGTGGCAGCATTGAAGACCTTTGGGCATTCAACGAAGAACTTGTCGCGCGCGCGATTGTCGCCAGCCCGCTGCCGGTCATCAGCGGCGTCGGTCACGAGACCGATACCACCATCGCCGACTATGTCGCCGATCTGCGCGCCGCAACGCCCACTGCCGCAGCCGAGCTTGCAACGCAGGGGTGGCACGAGGCTGCGGACGAAATTGCCGAACTTGGGACAACCATGAACCAAGCCATGCAATACCGCATCGCCCGCCAGCGGCAGGATCTGGATCACCTCTCACTGCGCCTGATTCATCCGGCGACCCGCTTGGCGCAAGCGCGCGACCGCCTTGCGCTGCTCGACTCGCATCTGGATGCGTCACTGGTCCGATGCCTGCGCCGGCATCAAGACCGACTGAGCCGTGCCGCTCTCGGTCTGGGCCGCTACGTGCCACGCATCGAAAAACGCCGTGGGCACATCGGACTGCTGGCGCAACGTCTGGGTGCCGCGATCCGCGAACAGCAGCAACACAGGCGAAGCGCGCTCGACAACATGGCTGCGGCGCTCGCTCACCTGAATCCGCAGGCAACGCTCGCCCGCGGTTTCGCCATCGTTCGCGATGCCAACGGTAGCCTGATAACCGACGCTGCAAGCTTACATGCCGGTCAAACCGTGAATCTCCGTCTGGCGCATGGCGAAGCCGAGGCCGGCATCCTTGCGACTGTCCCCGGTCACCGTTCAAAGTATTTCCCAATTCAGGCATGAACCTTGTACCTCATCTGGGCAAGGCTTTTCGTGGACGCCCGGCAGACCCTATGCTAGACTTTTAGCTCAATTCTCACAGGAGAAGTGGCGCTATGGGTGCAATCTTTCAGTCCCTCGGACGGACCGTAACCGCAGGCTTTCTCCTGCTGATTCTGATCATTCTGCTGGTTGGCGCAAGCACTGGATCGATGATCGAGATTAATAGTGTGTGGTCGGCTTTTTTCATGCGCTGGCTGCATGTGCTGTCAGGCGTCATGTGGATCGGTCTACTGTGGTACTTCAACTTTGTGCAAATTCCGTCGATGCCAAAGATTCCTGACGAGCAAAAACCGGCAATTGGAAAAGTCATCGCACCTACGGCTCTGTTCTGGTTCCGTTGGGCAGCCTTGTCGACCGTAGTGACCGGCTTGCTACTGGCGACAATGAGCAATTACATGGTCCAGGCGTTGACTTTCGCCAGGCCGCAGCTCGCAATCGGCATCGGCATGTGGCTAGCATTGATCATGGCGTTCAACGTATGGTTCATCATTTGGCCCAACCAGAAGAAGGCACTGGGTATCGTCCAAGTTGAACCGACCGAGAAAGCCGCAGCCGCTCGTTTGGCGATGCTGACCTCGCGTGCGAATACGATGCTGTCTATTCCAATGCTGTTCTGCATGGTTGCGCAGCAAAACGGTGGTCTCTGATCGAGCCCGCGTTCCAGCACTGACGTCGTAATCCGCGAAGGGCGCCGAAGAGGCGCCCTTCGTCGTTGAATGACGAAAGGAATCGACATGGAATCCAGACTCACCGAACTCGAAATCAAGCTCAGCCTCGGCGAAGACCATCTGGAAGAACTCAACCGCACCGTCTTTCGCCAGCAACAGCAAATCGATCTGCTACAGGCTCAGATCCGCGAGTTGTATCAGCTGATGCAACCAGCGGCGCCCAGCGAACCACGGAATTTGCGCGACGATATCCCGCCGCACTACTGAACCCTGCCCGGATTTAGCGACCGGGAGGTGCCTTGTCGATCCCCATGATGGCGAATCCCGCGCCCAGACCGCGACTCCTGAACCAGCCCGGATTCATTTCCAGCGCATAGCGCGCGGGCGCTTTCGCGCAATGATTGTCCTCGGTTTTGGGCTGCATGTCCTCAACGTTGATGATCCGGCCTTTTTCGTCAAGGAACGCAACCGACAGGGGCAGGAGCGTGTTACGCATCCACATGCAGTGCCTGGCGACGTCCGGAAACACGAACAACATGCCGCGCTGAGGCGCCATGATCGTGCGCTGCATCATCCCGGTTTGCCGGCTATTGGAAGTCGCGGCGACTTCTGCCTCGATACGATGCATTCCCGCGAACAATTCGAGCAGGGGTAATTGCGGCTGCTGGGCCCAACCTGGCGAGAACGTCGCCAGCATTATCGCCAGCAGCACCATCCGGACAAGCATGATTAACCTCCCGTTTTGAGAAACTTGCGCGCGCAGCCAAAAAAAATGGCAGGTCTCCCTGCCATCTTTTTATCCCGGACCGGGAAATTACTTGGCGGCTTCGGCCTTCTCAGCCTTCTTGGCCTTCTTGGCCTTGGCCTTCTTTGCAGGCTTGTCGGCCATCGCGGCATCGGCCTTCGGAGCGTCGGCCTTAGCAGCCGGCGCAGCCGGAGTCGCCGGAGTAGCGGCGGCAGCCGGGGCAGCCTTTGCAGCCGGAGCAGCCTTCTCAGCCTTCGGAGCGTCAGCGGCAAAAGCGGAGGTGGCGATCAGGCCGGCAACCAGGGTAGCGAGGAGCTTGTTCATGGTGTTTCCTTTAGTGTGTGTATAGGTAGAGTGTTGTTAACCCCACGGTTTTTCGTGGCGTCACGGACATTAACGCGCTGCTTTCCTTCTGGTTGACTTGAAATCTCAAGTTCGCGCCACTGGCCCGGCGCAAGTCCGTCCAGAGTCCAGTCACCCACCGACCAGCGAATCAGCCGTAACGTCGGGAATCCGACATGAGCCGTCATACGCTTGACCTGACGGTTTTTCCCTTCTCGCAGAATGAGCTCCAACCAACTGACGGGAATGGCCGCCCGATACCGTATCGGTGGATTCCGCTGCCAGAGGCCCTGCGGCTCGGTAATACGGCGCGCCTGACACGGTTGCGTATGGAAATTGCCAAGGTCCACGCCCTCGGTGAGCCTCTTCAGCGCTTCATCCGTGGGCAAACCTTCAACCTGCGCCCGGTACAGCTTTGCCAGCTTGTGCCGGGGACTGGCAATCCGCGCCTGCAAAGCACCATCGTCCGTCAATACAACCAAACCTTCCGAATCTGCATCCAGCCGACCAGCCGCATACACATCACGGACCGGAATGTAATCGGCCAGCGTGGGCCGTCCGCCGCTATCGGTAAACTGGGTCAGCACGCCATAAGGTTTGTTGAAAAGTATGAGGCAGCTCAAATCGGCAAACTCGAAGGCACGCTTACAAGCCCATGAAACAGGCTCGCAACTAGAAAAAACAAAACCCGCCAGACAGCTACCTCGGGCGGGCTTTGTCTTTCCGGAACCGAAATTAACCCGGCACCGGAAAAATCGAGGACATCAAGGCTTCTGAATGTTCGACGCCTGCTTGCCTTTGGGGCCTTGCACCACGTCGAAAGTCACCTTGTCGCCTTCCTTCAGGGACTTGAACCCAGCCATGTTGATGGCCGAGAAATGCGCGAACAAATCTTCGCTACCGTCATCCGGGGTAATAAAACCAAAACCCTTGGCGTCGTTG
>Ga0209211_10002760_pt1 | contig 29679 bp, 33 predicted proteins | sample RifGroA2_FD_183992 | JGI IMG/M metagenome (GOLD analysis project Ga0209211, IMG submission 183992) | Groundwater microbial communities from Rifle, Colorado, USA - Groundwater A2 (SPAdes) (version 2) | ecosystem: Environmental > Aquatic > Deep subsurface > Groundwater | place: Rifle, Colorado...
CACCCCCACCCCCGCCTCCTCCACCACCACCTGCTCCTGATGAAAAAGCACTGTTAAATGATGAAGAAAAACTGGAGCTAAATGATGACGGAGAAAATCCTCCAGATGAAACAAAAGATGAACCGGAACTTCCAACATAATATCCACCATACCAAGCTGGCGGAGGTAAACTTAAATTATCAAAAGCCTTGGCCCATTTCTTTTCCACCCCGAATATCATCGCATAGGGCAGATATTTCTGGAATTTATCAGGTGTCAGATTTTGCAAGTCGTATTTATCTGCGGTCTCCAAATAAAGTTTAAATCCCAACCATTCTTTTTTTAATATTATTCCTTTAGCTGACAAGCGTGCCTCGTACTTTATAAATGAAATAAATCCGACAAAACAGGCTATCATAGTTATTATCAAAACAAAAAACTGAGTGAGTAGTATTCCTATATAAAATATTAAAAAGCTTAATACTCCCATTATTATGTATATATTGGCCATCTTTTTTTCCTGTAAAAAATCTACCTCGTAAACTCCTTTTTCTCCACTGGCTTTTTCAAATATCAGTTCTTTAACTTTCTTTATTTTTTCATACAAACTGCGGTCTGTGCTATTCTTAAGATGGCTCGTTGAAAAATAATTTTTGCCAGCAAACAAAGCGTTAAGATATCTTTCTTCGTATTCGTCAAGATCATCATTTTTTTCAAATTTACTAATCCTACTTACTACATAGTCTTTACGCCCCTTTAGCATCTCCCAACCTTTCTTCGTAAATAGCAGAACTACCAATAAAATTAATGGTGTAGCAAAACCCAATCTCCAAAGTAAATCTACTCCCGAAAGACCCCGGGTAAATTCCATAGAGAATACTAGACCCAAAAAGGCTGACATCATTAATACCAAAATTCCTCCTGATATGGAGAAAATGCGTAAAAATTTTTGATCCTTTTCTTCTTCTATCTTAAGGTATCCCCGCACTGCCAAATCTATAATGGTGGCAGCAAGGCCTTTGGAAGTTATCGTCTCTTTTGTGATGACCTCTGCTATGGCCGGTTTGAGATTTTGGGGAGGGGTATATTCAGGAACTACTATTTGCTTTTCCTCCGGGAATTTTTCCGTAATTAGCCACCTTATAAACCCCGCAATGAGTGTAAACAGAAATATCAGGACAGACAATATATATCCGTAATAAATTCTGAAGAAATCAGCCCAATAAGCTGACTGACTCACAATTCCCTTGTCCCACGAAATGTCTACCGTAAATGGCTCACGGGGATCAAATGCAAGAGATTTGAAATAGATACTCTTCACGGATACCTTCGTATATATGTCTCCGAATGGATTGGGATGCGGACCTCTGTAAGACTCATAATTAATATGAGACTCTGACGGCAATGATACGTTAACTTCCGCGGAGCTGACAGGCACATTATAATCTGTAAATAAATTCCAGTACAACCGGTCGGAACTTTTATTAAATTCTATACCCCCGTGAACTTTATATTTCAAAATCCAGGTGTGAACGGTATCTGTGAGATTGTAATACCACTCGATGTTGTAAATTCCGTTTTGCTTGAAATATGTATATTTCCCCCAACTGCCCGGATCTTCCTTCGTCAATCTCTTATTACTGTAAATTAACGGCTTACCCGTTTCCCCATCCACTACAACAATATCAGTAATCGTATCGAATTTATTTTTCGGTATACTCCTCCACCCTACATGGAAATTACCCTTGTAATGAAACGTCTGATTCTCTTCCGCATCAAATGTAGAATCCCGGTTTAACGCAATATTGGTCTTTATTGAGTCGTAATAATAACTTTTAGTCGACTGGGCTGATACTACATTGGAAAATAAAGGAAAAAAAGATAGAAATAATAAGAGAAATTTAGAGATTTTCGTCATACTGGAAAAATTCTTTTGCTTTGTATCCCGATATTTTCGCAATAATCCAGTCCGGAAAACTTTGAATTTTGATATTAAATTCCCTAACTGTTCCGTTATAATATTTTCTGGCTTTAGCAATTACGTCTTCTGTTTCCGTAAGATTTTTTTGGAGTTCCAGAAAATTTTGGGAAGCCATAAGTTTTGGGTAATTTTCCGCCCAAGCCAAAATATTTTTAATCCCCAAGGTTACATTCTTATCCGCAGTTCCTTTATCTGCAAGTGTGTCAGAAGATATAGCTTCCGACCTGGCTTTAGTCAAATCTTCAAATAAATTCTTTTCATGTTTGGCATAAGCTTTTACTGTCTCAATCAGATTTGGAATAAGATCATATCTTCTTTTAAGCAGAACATCTATATCCGACCAGGCTTCCTCCACCATATTTCTTGATCTCACTAATTGATTTACTACCCAAACAAAATAAAGAAGGATTAATGCGATAGAAGTTATGAATATAGTGTTCATAGTATAAATATAAGTCATCACGAGCGACCTCGCAAGGAGTCGAGAAATCTTGTTCGATTACTCTTTAATAAGATTCCTCCACTTCAATCGGAATGACAATAAAAGCATGATAATATATAGAGATTATGAACTTCTGGACTAAACTGACCAAACCGTTTACCGTACTGGCCCCTATGGAAGATGTCACTGATACGGTCTTTCGTCAAATCGTGGCAAAATGCGGAAAACCTGATGTATTTTTCACCGAATTTACCAATGTTGACGGACTTTTCTCAAAAGGCAGGGAGAAAGTAGCCCAAAGATTGAAATTTGCTGATATCGAAAAACCAATCGTAGCCCAAATTTGGGGACTGACACCTGAAAATTTTTATAAAGCAGGAAAACTTCTAAATAAATTAAACTTTGACGGGATAGATATAAACATGGGCTGCCCCCAAAAGAATGTGACAAAGAAGGGAGCTTGCAGTGCGCTTATCAATAATCAACCACTCGCTAAAGAAATTATTTCCGCAACAATAGAAGGCGCCGGAAAGCTGCCGGTGAGTATCAAAACGAGAGTCGGTTTTAAGAAAATACAGACAGAAGAATGGATAAGTTTTCTTTTGGGATTTCCGATTGCAGCTTTGACAGTCCATGGAAGAATCGCCTCTGAAATGTCCAGGAAACCGGCAAATTGGGAAGAAATAGGAAAAGCGGTAGAGATAAGGAATCGGATGAAAAGTCAAACTTTAATCATAGGAAATGGGGATGTAATTAGTTACAAAGACGCAGTCGAAAAAGCAGGTAAATATAAAGCGGACGGAATTATGATAGGCAGGGGTATATTTGAAGATCTTTGGATATTTGATCAAAAGAAAAAAGAAATTACATTCAAGAAGAAACTCATGATGCTGAAAAAGCATATTTTCCTTTTTCAAACTATTTGGGAAGGAAAAAGAGATTTTAATATGCTTAAGAAATTTTACAAAATATACATCCGCGAAATACCCGAGGCCTCTGAGATAAGAGGCAAGTTAGTAAGATTTAAAACACTGGATGAAACAATTCAATATATTGAAAAATTATTAACGCTGTAGGCAATCAAAAAAATGTCCTTGTGACGCCATTTGCAAGAGGACCTCTTGCAAATGGCATCCTGACAAGATTTATTTCTCTTCTTGACGTATAGCTCCTAAAAAAGTTAGTATAAATTAATGACAGACGAAAAATGCCCTAAATGCGGAGCGCCTTTAAGTGAGGAAATAACGACAAAAACAGGCAAGAAACTGCAAAGGTGTTCTGCGGGTAACTATGATCCTCTCACCAAACAAAACGTGGGTTGTACTTTCGTAAAATGGCTGCAGGTAGAACCGAAAGAGCTGGATGAAAAATGCCCGAAATGCGGAGCGGCACTTATATTAAACGTAACCCGTTTCGGCAAGAAAATGAAAAAATGCTCTACCTCAAAATGGGACACGGAAACGAAAACTGCATCAGGTTGTGACTACATCGAATGGATAAACGGAACGACAGAATCACTTAACGAAAAATGCCCTGATTGCGGAGAATCACTTGTACTTTACACAACTGCAGCAGGCAAGAAAATGAAAAAATGCTCCACCTCCGGCTGGGACAAGGAAAAGAGAATGGCCACTGGCTGCACCTACGTCTACTGGCTAAGACAGGATGAATATCCAGCTATGACAGAATAAAATCTTATCCTTTTATTCCTGACATTTATAACTATTTCCTTCCTGTCAAAAGTTTTCTTGAGGTTTCCCTGACTGCAATTTTGGGTAAAGTGGTTTTATTTTTCTCCAGATAATAAGAAACTTCTTTCTTATAGTTTTTAATCGCTGACCGGAGTACCCAGGAAACTGCTTTTGTAATGAGTATGTTCTTCTCCCCTTTCACTCTTTCTACATTATCAATGACTAAATCAAATACTTTCTTTTCGATACTTTGCCTTAAAGGTTTACAAAGTAATACAAGTGAAGCTCTTCTTTTTGATATATTTTTGGATTGATTTAATCTCGTAAGAAGCTTTTTCCAAATTTTCCATTTTTCAATTAACTCCCTTTCACCAAATGGTCCAGAACAAAGGGTATCTATCTCTGCCCATCCTGCTAGTTCCTCCAACCATTTATCGAGCTCTTTGGGATCTAATTCTTTTCTCTGTTGAGGTAAATATTCCAGAAGAAAACTGGCAATGGTTTTTTCTTCGTAAGATTTTCCCTTATACAAAGCATCTAACAATTCTCTCCATTTTTTAAGAGGAATATCTCTGTTTTCTTTGGCAAATTTTTTCGCTAAATTTCTTTTGGTAGGGTTATCCAGATTATAAAAAATATGATTTGTGCCAAGATATTTCGGTACATCAAAATGATGATTTTCACTTATTGGCTTTCTCTTTTCTATCTCTTCAAGAATCTGTTGATGGTATTTATTCATATTTTCCTTCTCTTGATAGATTTCCTTAAACTTGTCCCTAAACCTAAACGAATTGTAATGCCATCGACTACACCTAACACTCCCATTACAACTACCACTCCGTAATTTGGGATATCAAGTCTCCAATCGAAAAAATTAGAGCCTAAAACATTCATGTAATAACTTAACTCTTGGATCGTCAAGTCAGTATCGAAATCTATCTGGAAATGAGGAGTCCATCTTGGAAAAAATTTCTTACTGAGGGAAATTTCAAACATTGGCAAATCTTTGTTTAGTTCTTTAATGAAATACCATCCTACGGAAGGGTCATCTGATTGTTCACTAACTATCTCATATTTTTCCGGATCAATTGATTCTTTGTATTTAAGAATTTCGCGATCAATATCTTTAACCAAATACCCCACTCCTAAATGGTTTAACCGAAGAAGATGATAATCTAAGTTATTTACTAATGTTCTTAATTTATCTAACTGTACAGGAATATTTTCCTTTTCTTCTAATTTCAATATTTTTAAAATATTAAATTTATCGAGAAGAAAATAATTGGATTCTTTCAAAGAAAGAAAAGGCTCTTTGATAGAAAACACTTCAAATACTTCTGATAGAATTTGAGTAAAATTATTCATATTAACTCGCCTTTGCGAGGTCGGACCTCGTAATGAAGCTATAATTGTCCTATAACTTATTATTCTAACATCAACCCATCTAATAAGTTTTCCGAATCATCTTCGTATTTTTCGACAAAATCCCTATAAGATGTAACGCTATCTTTTTTTACCAAACTTGAACCAAAATTATCTAATATCTCTTTAGGTTTTATCCATTCTGTATTTCGTTTACCTATAAATTCTCCGTAGCTACAATAGTAATCTTCTAACATCTTTAATGGAATTCCTATTTTTAAAGGATTAAGATGTATATATCTGGTAAGATGTAATAGATAAATATCATTCTCTACTAAAACAGCTTTAAATTTCCCTTGGAATAAACCTCCTTCTCTTTTATATTTTTTATTAAAAAATTTTACATAACTATCCATAAGTGCTCTCATAAATATGGTAAGTGCATTTTTATTAATAAGTCTAATTAGGAAATGAAAATGGTTTGGCATGAGAGTGTAACATTTTAATTCTAAACTATAAGCTAAATCTTGCTTCCAACGAGGTCGGACCTCGTTAAGAGTGGGGGGAAGGAGATATCTTTTAATAAAGCTTAAGAAAACTCTATAATCCTGATGGTCACCGAAAATATTTCTTCCTTCCACTCCCCTGTTGTAAACGTGGTAGTATGAGCTTTCGGCGTAAATTTTTACCGAGTTTTTGGAGGGCATGGTTTAATATTTCCACATGAATTAGTATCCCGTCAAGTAGCCACTGAAACTATAAGATTATTTTATCTTGGAACGAGGTCGGACCTCGTAAAGAAACGAATTTCCTGACATATCCACAAAATTCTTCTGTTTTATAAAATATCCAATCGTGATTGCCTCCTACTAGAATCTGATAACTATTAGGGATGATTGCTTTGAAACCTGTTAAGTAATTCTTCCCAAAAAATTCGTCATCTTTGCTAAATAAAAGCAGAACCGGACAACTGAGCTTAATATTCTTGTATTCTTTAGTAGATGAATTCCAAACAGTGGTAATTATTTTTTTAAGGCTGAAAAAGTTTCTGAAGAAATTGGAGAAAAAATCTCTCACAAACACCATCATAAAAGGATTGGTTAAAATGTATCTAAGATCATATATTGTTTTTTTGATTGAGAATAAGTAAAGCATTTTTCCGAAGGAGTAGCTTACAGGTAATATCAAAGGATTGACCAACACAAGTTTATCTACTTTTTTATTCAAAGAAGCAAGATGATATGCTATTCCCCCACCGAACGAATGACCCACCAGAATAACTTGGTCATAACCCAGCGAGTCAATAAATCCTGAGAGAAATTTGGCATAATCAGTAAAGTCCCAATTCTTATCCGGCACGCTTGATCCCCCAAAACCCGGAAGATCGGGAGCTATCACGTGATAAGATTTGGCAATAGCTGAAATTATTTGTTTGTAAGAAAGTGCTTCAACAGCTAAAGCGTGAAGAAAAATGATGGTTTTGCCTTCTCCGGTTTCGTAATATCTGAGTTTTATTCCCGATTGTCTATATTCTTTCTTTTCCATACTTCCTCACCAGTATTGCCATAAATAAGGGGATTTCATTTCTGCTCCTGTTTTCCATTTTGGCTGCACGGCCTACGCTACTTTTCCCCGATGACCATTCCTCGATTTTTTCTATGATAAATCCAGACTCGTATAGCCACTGGCTGTAGGAGGAAAGCGGGAAATGGAAAGACCAGGTGACGGGTGAATCTCTTTGTCCGGGGTGCATGTTTATGGGAATTTTCAGAGCAGAATTGTATATTTCCACTTTCCGGTATTGGGTCTTTTTCGCCTCGTCTATCCCCCAGCTGGTTTGACGGGGAATGCGAAACATCGGATGATTTAAGACTATTAATAATTTCCCCCCCGGTTTCAGATGATTTCCGACACTGGAAATTGCCTGGTCCGGGAATTCAATATTTTGCAAAGATAATATGAAGGCCGCATGCGAAAAGTCTTTTTTCTCTATGACCAACGGTTTGGTTACATCAGAAACAGTGAAATGATGGAGAGGGTTTCTATCGCTGTTTGCAGCATAAGAAATCAGTGCCGGAGAAATATCCAGCCCCTGATAATATACTTCCCGCTGAATTGATCTAGCAAGAACTCCTTGTCCGGAGCCTAAATCGAGTAAACTGTCCCCCTTTTTGAGTGCCAAAAGAGCAAGTGACCTGGGTATCACCAGATGCTGGTGAAAAAAATGCCCCTCGTCACGAACCAACTTGTTATACCACGGCGCCACCTTCTGCCATGAAGTGTTCCGTCCTCTGTTTCTGTTTTGATTCATGCTCTCTATTATACATTATCTATTCTTTTGTCTTCCTTACCGACTTTTGGTGGCTGTTTCATCAGGACTTTATATCATGACCCCAGATGGTGAAAATAATTGAAAAGTTTATCAGTAAAATCGAGCGATTTAAACTGAAAAGAAGATGGAAAAAGTGGGGAATTTTGCTGATGACAGCATTAATACTTACGCTCTCTGACAGGCTAAATCTGCCTCCTTTAGCTTCTGATATTAAAAAGAATCCCGCAGGGGAAAAGGTAAAAGTGGTCACGGAAGAATCAGCTACTGTAGCCGCTGTGAAAAAAGTCGGACCTTCCGTCGTCACTATTATTGAAAAACCTAAATCCAGAGGATTACCCATACTTGGAATCGGCGGCGGCGGCGGAGAGGCTAAAGGCAAAAATTCATCTCAGGAAATGCTAAGCGTAGGCTCCGGCTTCATAGTTTCATCAGAAGGACTGATAGTCACAAACAAACACGTGGTAAACAATTCCGGCGAATACATTATAGTAACAGCCAATGACAAAAAGTATACATCAAAGGAAATATATCGTGATCCCCATAATGATGTCGCAGTTATCAAAATAAACCCCGACCAAAATCCTGATAATGATCTACCTGCAGTAACCCTGGCTTCCGGAAACCAACTGGAAGTCGGACAGTTTGTCATAGCCATAGGAAATGCTCTTGGCCAATTTAAAAATACTGTCACTACAGGAGTGATTTCGGGTCTCGGACGGGGAATTCGGGCAGGCGACGTCTATGAAGGAGAAGTGGAAGATCTGAAAGATCTCATCCAAACCAGTGCTGCAATCAATCCCGGAAGCAGCGGCGGCCCGCTCGTAAACTCTGAAGGTCAAGTGGTTGGAATAAATACCGCCCTGGCAGCAGTCGGCCAAAACATCGGCTTTGCGCTTCCGATAAACGTAGTGAAGAAATCTATGTCAATGCTTTGAAATTACTTTTTTCTGGTCTTAGGATTTCTCAATCCGGGTAATGTGCTTTGTTCAAATTTAATAATTTCTTCCGGACTGCGAGAATCGTATCTATATATGATTGTATTTTGAATTCTGCCTCCATGTGTTTCATCAGCATGACTTAGGATTCTACCCCAAGCACCTCTCTCACTATTTCTCATTCCAATTCCTATTAAAGTTTTATGAGGAGGACAGCTTAAACAATATATATTGATATTATGAGTTCCTTCTCTTCCAAAAAAACGAACTCTCTTGTCATTTTTTCTTTTCTCTTTCATAAGTTCATGAGTATATCTCCTTTTTTTAATAAAATCCATAGCTAATAACCTCTTCTTTAACCGTGAAGGGGATTGCTTCGCTACACTCGCAATGACAGTTTTGAGATGAATTCTAGATTATTGGAGACTATTTCTTCACAAACCCAATTATCGTGTGAAGAAACTTTGGAATCTCATAGGCTCACTATTTCAAAAAGTCACTAAAAAATTCTGAGGAATTTTTCAGTGTAAACCACCGGTGGGAATGACAAATATTTTAGAAGAATAATTATTTTTTTGTTATTTTAGTTCCCGTAGAAGTATCTTCTATTTCGTAGCCTGATGCATTTATTTTATTTCTCAATATATCAGAAGCTTCAAAGTTTTTAGATTTTCTCATTTCTTCTCGTTCCTTAACCATATTATTAACTTCATCTGGGACTTGAATAATTTCTTCGGAAACTTCTGACAACCCCAGTCCCAAAACTTCATCAAAATCCATAATTAAATCGTATTTATCCTGCCCCGGTATGTTACTTTTCACCACTTCCCAAACGACGGATAAAGCCTGCGGTATATTCAGGTCGTGATTAATCGCTTCCTTAAACTTGTCTTTGTATACATCAATTTTCTCCATTTTTTCTTCAGAAAGAGAAGTCCTCACTTTATCATTTTTGAAGGAAATAATTTGTTGCTTCAAGTTATTTAATGCATTTTTGGCGGCGGATAAATTATCCCAACTGAAATTCAGTTTCTGTCTGTAAAGAGCAGTGAAGAAGAAATATCGGAGGTCCAGAGCGGTAAATCCTTTCTCTTCCAGGTCTTCAATTAATATGAAATTTCGGAGAGACTTCGAAATTTTTTCTGCACGAATAAGGAGAAACTCGCCATGCATCCAGTAATTTACAAACTTTACCCCCGTAGCGACTTCACTTTGTGCAATTTCGTTGGTGTGGTGAACCTGGATATGATCCACACCTCCGGTATGTAAATCAATAGTCTTAACTTTTGTAATATCTAATTTCCCCCCGTCAAAAGCATTTAATAAAAATTCCAGACTCATTGCACTGCATTCCAAATGCCAACCCGGAAAACCTTTTCCCCATGGGCTATCCCACTCCATTTGCCTTTTTGTCCCTTTTGGAGAAAACTTCCATAAAGCAAAATCAGTAATATTTTTCTTCCCCGAAACCATTTCCACTCTTTTCCCCGCCGCCAAAGTTTTCTGTAGCTCCCCCCATTTCTGTCCGGTCAAAATCCCATATTCCGGAAATTTCAATGTATCGAAATATATCCCATCATCAATTTTATAAGTAAACCCTTTCTCTTCCAGTTTTTTTATTAACGCTGACTGTTGGGTAATTGTTTCCGTAGCCCTGGGCATTACGTCCGGAGTTTCTATGTTTAATTTAGCCAAAGATTTGAGGAAGTAATCGGTATAAAATTTAGCAATTTCCCAGGCAGATTTCCCCTCTCTTTTGGCTCCTTTCTCCATCTTATCCTCCCCCGTATCTTCATCGGAAACCAAATGGCCGACATCGGTAATGTTCATCACCTGTTTGACGGGAAATCCGTTGTATTTTAATACCCTTCTTAAGATATCATCAAAAACAAAAGTCCTGAAATTTCCTATATGCGGATAATCATAAACTGTGGGACCACAGCTGTAAAAAGTGACCAGTTTTGAATCAACTGGTTTAAAATCTTCAATGGAACGGGTTAGTGTGTTATAAATTTTTAGCATAAAGCAAAAGTCAAAAGTTAAAAGTCAAAATTACAAATTAAAAGTAAAAAGTTCTAAACTTTTGATTTTTGATTTTTAACTTTTAATTTGATTTATCCCGTCTTACTGTCTTTCATTTCAAATCCGGTCTTCACATGTGACTTTCTTTTGCCGGTATGTTTGACTCCCGGCTCGATTATGTCCTTATTTTCTTCCTTTTCCTTATTTTCTTTGGCCATTTTTTCCCTATCCTCCAGAGCCTCTTTTTCAGCATAAGTTTGTTCTTTCTTCCGTGTGGGCTGGGTAAATTGTTTAGCAAGTCCCAAAGCAATTCTCACACTGTTGGCTTCTTCCTCGTCTTTTCTTTTTTGATCCTCTGTCTTATCCTGATATTCTTTCGGGGAGACGCTTGGATCATCAGTTTGTTTTTGCTGCTGGGTGCTTTGTCCTTTGAGTCCCTGTTCCAGCATTCCCCCCAAAACATCCGTCGGAATCTCAGCCGCCTTTTTAACTGTCTCCCCCGCAAATTCGAACGTGCCGCCGATTATATTTTTTATTCCCATAAATTGAATTATGAATTATGAATAATGAATTATGCAATTTTTCCCTTAATTCTTAATTCGTAATTCATTATTCAACATTCAAGTCAACCAAACCCCATCACCGCTTTGGCCTTTTCGCTCATCCGCTCCGGTGTCCAGGGAGGCTCAAAGGTCAGCTCCACGGTAATTTCACCTATTCCTTTTATTTTACCAAGTTCTGCTTTAATCGGTTCTTCTATCTGGGAAAATAAAGGGCAACCCATGGAAGTCAGAGTCATCACCACCTCGACATTATTTTTCTTATCCACTTTGGCATCGTAAACCAAGCCGAGATCGACTATGGAAATGTTTAACTCCGGATCCGGCACTTTCTCCAGTTGTTTTAGGATAAGTTGTTTGGTAATCATTGTTTAAATGTAAAATTTAAAAATTAAAATGAAAAATTAAATTTTTAATTTTTAATTTTTAATTTTTAAATTATTAATATTCCCTCCGTCCCTCCATCGCCCTTGTCAGCGTCACTTCATCAGCATACTCTATATCTCCTCCTACCGGCAAACCGTGTGCCAAACGTGTAATTTTCAGTTCTAAGTTCTGAGTTCTAAGTTCGCGGGTGATAAACATTGAAGTAGCTTCCCCTTCCATGTTGGGATTAGTCGCCATAATTATTTCTTTTATTTTGCCTGTTTTTGCCCTTTTGATAAGTTCGCTTATGCGTATTTCTTCCGGTCCTATATTGTTAAGGGGGTTTATAGCTCCGTGAAGTACATGATAAACCCCATTAAACTTTCCTGTCCTTTCAATCGCCAAAACATCGAGCGGTTGTTCTACCATCATCACTAAACTTTCATCCCTTTGAGGGTCTGCACAAATAGGACACGGATCAGTCTCAGCCACATTCATGCAACGCGTGCAGGTAACTGTATTTTTCTTCAGATTACCTATATTTTCGGCAAAAGTATCCAAATATTCCTGGGGAACATGGAGTAAATAATAAGTCAGACGCGCCGCGCTTTTGGGCCCGATCCCGGGGAGTCTCTCAAAAGATTCAATGAGTTTCTCAATAGGTTTGGCTAAAATTCTCATGGCTATATGGTTAAATTGTTATATTGTCAAAAATATCATTATTAAATAACAATGAAGCAATGAAACAATTGAACAATTATCTAAGAAGTTTTCCAATCTCTTCGGATATTATATCAGAGGAGGAAACGATATGCAGTTTGTCAAAGGTCTGTGCGGCAGTAATCTGAATGGTGTCCGATACCCATACGCCGTTAAGCGGACTGTCAGAAAGAGTTCTCACTGTATCTCCGACGAAATCGGCATGGGTCGCAAAAGCATAAACTTTCCTGGCACCGGATTCTTTCAGGGCATAGGAGGCTTTGGCAGTAGTAGATCCTGCTACAATCACGTCATCGACTATGATGGCATCGTGTCCTTTCACATCACCGATAATTCTGACAGAATCCACTGTATGCAATTTATCCAGACTTCTTTTCTTTTCGATAATAGCCAAAGGTAAATTCAACTCGTCCGCAAACCTTTGAGCTCTCTTGGCTCCCCCCGCATCAGGGGCGACAATTACCAAATCTCCTTTCATTTTCCTTACAACATCATTAAAAATACCCAGTCCGAAAACATGTTTGACGTGAATATTAAAAAAACCTGTTACCATGTCGCTATGAAGATCGACTGTAATAATACGCTCCGCTCCGGCTGTCTGTATCATTTTAGCTACCACTCTTGCTGAAACTGCTTCGCCTGCCCGATGTTCCTTATCCTGTCTGGCATAACCGAAATAAGGAATAACTGCCGTGACTTTCCTGGCATCATGGGATTTGGCGCTGTCGAGGAAAAGGGCAAGTTCGACCAGATTCTGATCTACAGGGTTTGAAAGCGTTTGAACTATAAATACGTCAGCCCCTTCTACATCTTCTTCCAACCGTACCCGCGTTTCCGAATCAGCAAACCGGATGACTTCAGCCTGAGAAAGAGGGATTTTGAGGTTTTTGGAAATAATTTCTGCGAGCGGCCGGTTAGCTGTCCCTGAAAAAAGCAGATTCTTCATTTAAAATATATTATTCAATTTCCCCAAAAAAAGCAAAGGCTAGTTTACTTCTTCAGATAAACCGTAATCCACACCTATGTTGTCTGCACGTACTTTGTAAGAAAGATCTCTCATGAGATATGAAACCATTTTGGCTGTTCCTACTTCTAAACTTCCCTGACCACAACTTGAAGAAACCATTATACGTGACCATAAATCTCTTTTTGACTTTTCGTCTTCGCCGAATTTTCCTGTATTCCATAGACTTTCCACTATGTAATCTAACCTCCCTTTTAGGATATCCAATGCTGTGAAATAATTTGCACCTACCACCATTACTGCTTCGCTTGCATCTTTTATCATTAAATCAGCTCCCGATACTTCAACTCCTGATCTCATATACATATTATTCTGATCTATCCTTTCTCCTTCCCGAATTTCCGTTGCTAAATCTGTTAAAGCTTTGGTGGGAACAATTCCAACTGCCAGAAATTTACTTTCTCCGGAAAGAAGAAAGTCTGCAAAAGCATCAGCATTGGCTGTAATAGTTGCTGGAAAATTCCAAGCATCCAAATGTACACCGTCTAAAGGCCAAGTTTTCAAAAAACCAAAATCTTCTATCTTCCCACCGCAACTGTGTTCTGTTTTTAATACATCCTGGGGTAAAAGACTAAAAGCCATTTCTGCATCATCAGATATTTCCTGAGGTGTCATGTCGCTTGCTGATGGATTATCCGTACTTACTATGATTCTCCCTCCCCATTTCTCCCTAACTTGATCAACCATTCGTTTATTTCTTAATGCCACCATCATTTGAATATTTTCCACAAATTCAGCTGATTCACTTAGCGGATTTCTTGTGTCACCATCTTTTCCTAAAGGTTTATTATCAGTTACACTTTTAGCAATATTTGCTGGTGATGAAAATTGAAGTTTGATAGCCCATGGATTATATTTTCCTATTTGATCCAAATCACCGAGTAACTGATAAAATCCTGGCATCGCATCCTCGGGGACATCGTAATCTTCCCATTTTACAGATTCAGGATTAGTTCGAGCGTTAGCGTAATCACTTTGTAACTTGGTCTTAAGTTTTTCCCATTTTACTTTACTTTCTTCTTTTGTCCAATGAATTTCCCCATCCTTAATAAGTGCATCCTCTACCAATATTCCTAATCCTTTTACTGAAACCAGGCTCGGTACTCCCACTTCTTTGCTTTTCCCAAAACAAATTGTCTGGAAATCCATCTGATCTGTATGCTGACTCTGATATTTAGGATGATCTGTATTATGGGGAAGATTAGTAAATTGTCCTACTCCTACTACACCACCTTCTGAACAACCTACAAAAGTTTCTCTCATTGAGACATGAACATCTCTCGTTGGAAAACTACCAACAGTGAGAACTGCTCCACAAGGTCTTTTTTTTAAATCAAATGGCCTTTCCCAACAAATTTGTCTTTTTTCTTCTAATTTAAAAGGGGGAATTAATGCTCGATTTTCTTGCCTCAACCCTTCTCTTCTAACTTCTAATACTGCTGGCATATTTACAAAAAATCCCCTCACTTCCGGGCAAGGGGACGTATATAAATTTTATATAATTAATAAGTTTTATTACTTTTCCAAACTTCTGTCAACTATAGCAAAATAGATCACGAAGGTTGAACCTTAAAGCCTATAATTCTTCTTCCGAGTCGATACATAGAGACATCGGTAATTCTAAACTGTTTTCTGTTTCCTCAACAAAAAACTTATAAGATTGAGTCTTGGAAGTTTTAGACAGGGATGAAGAAAAATAGTCTAATATTGGATGAGACTTTATCCAATCACTTCTTTTCAAGCCTAGATAATTACTATAACTGGAATAAGAATAAAACTTCAAATCATTTGTAATCTTTTGAGGGTCAGACCCTTTCAAGGGTCTGACCCTTAGACTTATAGGGTTTCGATGAATATACTTAGACAAGTAGAGTAAATATTCATCTGATTCTACCAATACAGCTTTATATACTCCCTGAAATAACGGACCGACTCTTCTATATTTCTTATTAAAATACATCACATAGCTGGTAAAAACACGTTGCATCAGTTTTTTAATACCGTCACTCACGGTTTGTCTTAACAGAAAATGGAAGTGGTTTGGCATGAGACAAAAAGATAGTAAATCTATTTCGCCAGACAAGTTCATTTTGTCAGTAAGACCAGTAACAGAATCTGTCTTCTTCTTTGGATCTAAATAATTCTGTAGAAAGTAGAAGAAAATATTATAATCTTGTCCGTCTTGAAATATTAAACGTTTTTCAACTCCACGGTTATAAAGATGATAATACCCATTTTCAAGATACTCTTTACGGGAGTTTTTTCGGGGCATTTGATATTTATCTTTTCATAAGGGTCTGACCCTGTCAAGGGTCAGACCCTAAGACTTATAGTTTATGTCCCTTCCTGCCAACTGTTGAGGTAGTGTTTTTGTTCTTTGGTCAGTTTGTCGAATTTCACTCCCATCGCTTCGAGTTTTAGTCTGGCGATTTCTTTGTCCATTTCGGGAGAAATCGTGTAGACTTTTACCCCCAATTTCCCTTTATTTTTAACGAAAAATTCTGCAGCTAATGCTTGGTTGGCAAAAGACATGTCCATAACATCAGGCGGATGACCCTCGGCTGCTGCAAGGTTAATTAACCTGCCTTCACCCAGAACATATAATCTTTTTCCGCTTTTCAGTACATACTCTTCCACATATTCCCTGATTTTCCTTCTGGATTTCGTATGCATATCCAGTTTCTCCAAAGCCAGTTCCACGTTGAAATGTCCGGAGTTGGCTATCATCGCACCGTCGTGCATGGCAAGCATGTGGTCTATATCGATAACTTCCTTATCCCCTGTCACTGTACAAAAAATATCTCCTATTTTTGCAGCAGCTTTAATCGGCATCACTTCAAAACCATCCATGTAGGCTTCAAGAGCTTTGACCGGGTCGACTTCTGTCACGATAACGAGAGCACCCATTCCTCTGGCACGAGACGCCAGACCTCTCCCGCACCACCCGTATCCGCAGACCACAAACCTTTTTCCCGCCAGAAGTACATTTGTCGCTCTGATAATTCCGTCCAATGTTGATTGTCCGGTACCATACCGGTTATCAAACATATGCTTGGTATCGCTGTCATTTACAGCAAAGACAGGAATCTTCAGGGCTTTATCATTTTCCATCGCTTTAAGGCGTATTACGCCTGTTGTCGTTTCTTCACTTGAACCGATAAGTTCCGGAATCTGTTTAGGCCTCTCTTTATGGATAAGGGAAACCAAATCTGCCCCATCGTCCATAGTAATCTGCGGATGAAAGTCTAAAGTGGCGTTAAGATGTTTGTAATAAGTCTTCGTATCCTCACCTTTGATGGCATGTGTCGAAATTCCGTAATCTTTCACCAGTGACGCCGCCACATCATCCTGAGTCGAAAGAGGATTGCTTGCACAAAGGGAAAGTTCTGCCCCTCCAGATTTTAGTACCAGCATCAAATTTGCAGTTTCGGCCGTCACATGAAGACAAGCTCCTAGCCTCACTCCTTTAAGCGGTTTGTCTTTTGCAAATCTTTTGCCTATCAGTTTCAATACCGGCATCGACTCCCCCGCCCACTCTATCCTCAGTTTTCCCTGTTTGGACAAGTTTAAATCTTTCACATCATATTGAACTTTTTGTGCCATTTTGCTCCTCTCTAAATTTTGAATAATGAATAATGAATTATGAATTAAGGATTATGCTAATTAATTCTTAAGCTCTATTTTTCTCAAATTTCGTGAAAAAAAGCAAGCACCTTTTTGTTTAATTATGAATAATGAATTAAGAATTATGAATTATGAATAAAATTAATTACTTCTAAATCAGAAAGATCAGAAACAATGAGGTCTGCACCTGCTTTTTGCATGGCGGATAAATAATCGTTCCTCCCCGTCAAAACTCCTATACTTTTGGCTCCGATGGCTTTTGCCCTTTCTACATCCTTTTCCGTATCGCCTATTACAAAAATATTTTCCGGTTTAAAGGTAAAACCTAAAACATTTAGTGCTTTGGGACCTACCTGGGCAGCCAGTTCGTCTTGTTTTTCCGGAATGTCTCCGAAAACTCCAAAATCAAAATATTTATCGATTCCTACTACTTTAAGTTTATGCCAACCAACATCTTCTCCATTACCGGTAATGACTCCCCGATAAATTCCATTTTCCTTAAGCTTAGTCAGAAAAGGAATAACTTCAGGAAAAAGCCCCTTTCCGTAGCTTTCGTCCATATTTTCCACAACATATTTATACATGGCCCGGAAATATTTTTGAATATTTTCTTCCGTTACCGGAACTTTATGCTTTTCCAAAATGGCTTTACAAATATATCTGCTCGTCGCTCCTTCAAATTTACTATAATCGTAGATCCTATCATCTTTCACGCCAAATGTATTTTCAACTGTCACAAAAAAAGCTTCGGAGAGTATGGGATGCCGGGCGCTGATAAGAGTACCGTCAATATCAAAAAGAACAAGTTTAGGTGTTTTCATTTTTTGAGGGTCTGACCCTGTCAAGGGTCAGACCCTAAGACCGATAGTATTAAAGAGAAAGAGATTCTTTGTAGTTTTCTTTGTAGCGGCGGCAGAAGTCTTCGATAGTGTATTTATGCGTAGTAGTCCCATATTTTTCTACTGTGTAAACTGCAGCGACAGCTCCCATTCGGGCACAAACGGGAAGAGAAAAGTTTCTCATAAATCCGGCCATAAATCCTCCCCGGAAGGCATCCCCTGCGCCGACCGGATCACATACGGATTTGGCTTTGGCGGCGTTTACAGTAAAAGATTTTCCTGTATAATCAATTTTTACACCCTTTTCCGCCATAGTGGTAATCAGGATCTTCTTCTCTACTAACCCTTTCCAGTTTGTAAGCCTTTTTTCCATTACTGTCATCTCATAATCGTTTCCTATTAATATAGTTGCTCCCCTTATTCCAGTCTCCAGTTCCGGATTGGTCAGTCTGGGAAGTTGCATCCCGGGATCATAAAGATACGGAATCTGTTCCTCTTTGTATTCACAAACGAATTTGTTCATCGCTTTGGGGTTCTGGGGAGATACTATGCCAAAATCGATTTTTTCCCGGATGCTTCTGACTGAGAGCAGATCGCTATGAATATCCGCTCCCTGGTAAAATCCCCATATCTGGTTATCTGATTTATCAGTCACTCCAAAACCGGTAGTCGTATACTTATCTTCCATTACCTTCAAATATTTTGTCTCAATTTCATTTTCCTTAAGAAAATCCTTATAAGGACCGAAGTCTTTACCCACACAACCAAAGAGTGACACTTTGACGCCCAAAAGAGAAAGCGAGTATGAAATGTTTCCGGCAGTTCCGCCGAAATTCTTGATCATCTGGTCGACCAGAAAGGAGACATTTATCATATGGATCTTTTCCGGCAGTATATGCTCCGCGAACTTACCCGGAAAGTCCATTATGTAATCGTAGGCAAGAGAACCGGTGACTAGTATCATTTTAATAATTTTCAATTTACAATTCTCAATTTCTATTGAATTTTCAATGATTTAATTTTCAGTTTGGAAATTATAAATTTATTGAAAATTGTAAATTGTTAATTGAAAATTTTATTGTCCTCCCATTCCTCCCAGCAAATTCCCCAAACCACCGCTCATTTCCGTGAATTTTTTGGCGGCGATTTCCTGGGATTTTTTGATCGCTTCATTAACCGCTTCCCTGATATTATTATCACTTTGACCGCGTGTTTCTATATCCACGATCTTTTGATCTCCGGACATGACTACTCTTACTCCACTTCTTTCCACTTCCACTTTCTCCTGGGCAAGTGCGTTTTGTATTTTCATCGCCTGATCACGGGCATTTTTCAGATCACCGATACTTTTAAAGGGATTGAACATTTTAATTTCCTTTCTAAGTCAAAAGGCAAAGGTTAAAAGTCAAAAGTGCAAGTAAAAAGTTAAAAGCTTTTCTCACTTTTGAATTTTGTTTACCCTGTAAAATTTCATCAGAAATTTTGGAGGGATTTGAATTTTTGCCTTTTGATTTTTGATTTTTAACTTTTCTTTTTCTCCCCCCACTCTATAATTAGGAGTTCCAATGGTAAACTGGGTATAAATGAATTCCTCATTTCCCCATATGCTTTATCAAAATATCTTAGCAGTTCTTTCACTTCATTTAAAGTCAGAATTTCAAAAGATTTATTTACCTCAGCACTTTCTATCCCGCTTTTAGAAAGGAGCAAAGTGTGGAGCAGATTCAGGATAGATTCAATCGTGTATTTTAGATTACTTCCTTTCTTTTCCATCTCCTGAAGATAAATCAGAGCTTCCTTCGTCTTCCCGGAAATCATAAGCATTAGCAAATTCCGGTAAGAGTTTTCTCCTCCGCCGATTACTTTTTCTGCTTTTTCCAGGGTGTCAGCCTCCTCCAAAACCACCTGTTCCAGCATTTTGGCCCCGTCGCGAAAAGAACCGTCAGAAGACGCTGCAATCAAATTCAATATATCCCGGTTTATATCTATCTTTTCTTCTTTTATGATCCTTTCCATGGAATGAATAATTTCCTCCGCAGATGCTTTTTTGAAATCAATTCTGATACAACGGGAAATGATAGTCGGCAAAAGCTTGTCCGGTTCTGTTGTAGCCAGCACAAACACCGCATGGGGAGGAGGTTCTTCCAAAGTTTTCAGAAGTGCATTAAATGCTTCAGTCGTCAGCATGTGAACTTCGTCAATAATATATACTTTGAATTTCCCGCCCGATGGAGCCAGTCTGATTTTCTCACGTAGGTCCCTGATCTCGTCTATTCCGCGGTTTGATGCAGCATCGATCTCCATCACATCCAGATTTGTCCCGGCCGTAATGGAAACGCAATTATCACATTTATTACAGGGTTCAAAATTAGTATTTGGTTCTGAGTTCTCTGTTCTAAGTTTTTCGCAATTAAGTACTTTCGCCAGTATCCTGGCTGTCGAAGTCTTACCAGTCCCTTTGGGTCCTGAGAAAAGAAAAGCGTGGGGAATATGACCTGAGGAAATAATTTTCCCGAGTCGTGCGCTTATAATCGGACTATCCAGTTCGGATATTTTTTGAGGACGATATTTTCTGTAATAAACCATAATTTAAAATAATTTAAAATGGAAAAATTAAAATGTAAAATTTTCTGAAATTTTTAATTTTTAAATTTTAATTTTTAATTTTTAATCGTGGTGGTATCCCAGTAAATGCAAGAGTCCGTGTTCTACCAACTCGTTTATCTTCTGGTCCACCAGTTTATTTTCTTCTGTAGCTTCTTCTATGGCCTGAGGGTATGAAACTACTATATCACCAAGCCTCATGACATTATCCGGTGCATCCACAAAAGGCCGCGCGTCAGACGGATCTTCCAGAGGAAAAGAAAGCACGTCGGTAGTATCATCAATATTTCTGTATTTCTTGTTCAGCTCCCTCATTTTGCGGTCACCGACTATACTTACAGACACTTCAATATCCCCTTTCATCTTCCTCTCTTCAAGGGTATTTTCGATGGCTGTCGATATCAGAGAACGTGTTACCGGGTATCTGGATTCAGTATTGATAAATAGCTTAAGCATTCATCCTTTTCCTTTTCCGGGCTTTAATTCTTCTTTGGATTTCGTTTTTCTGTTTCTTCCTTTTTTCGGCCGGTTTTTCGTAAAATTCCCTGTCTTTGAGTTCCAATAGAAGACCGTCGGAAATTACTTTCCTGGTAAATTTTCTGATAAGTGAATCAGTAGTATCCCCAGGTTGGGCTTTGACTATAACCATTTAATAGAGCACCTCCTTAAATAAAATATACGAATAATACGAATTTTTCGCGAATTTATTCGAATTCGTGTTTATTCGTAAACCATTCGGGTTATTCGTAAATTTCTTTTCTAATCTTTTCTCCAATTTCCTTCAAACTTTCTTTTGGCTTATTATTCACTACTCCCTGGACTATACCTCCTCCATCACCCGCAAACCTAGGTATTATATGCACATGAAGATGAGGAACTCCCGAGATTTCTCCCTGATTTATGCCTATAGTGAAACTTACTGTGTCGAAAACTCTACCTAATATTGTAACTAATTTTGATACAGAAGAAAACAGGCATTTTAATTCTTCAGATGAGAGTTGGGTAATATTAACGTAATGCTTTTTCGGAATTATCAAAGTATGACCCGGCGCAGAAGGAAAAATATCAAGCAAAGCCAGAGTATTTTCGTCTTCAAAAATGACTTCCGCAGATTTTTCTCTACTTAGCGAGCAAAGCGAAGCAATCCCGGCAGTCATAATTAAATTCCTACGGGATCCCGATGTAACATCGGGATGAGAGCCTTCCAAAGGTCGCTTATTTACAACTTATACCCGATCTTCCTGAGAAAATCTTTCCTTTCTTTGACATCTTCTTGATTTTCAACACCTTTGGGTGAAGAACCGTCTACTACTCCCAAAACTCCCCCGCCCTGTTCTGTCCTGGCCACAATGACTTGAAGTGGATTGGCAGTTGCAGTGAAAATACGGGCAACTTCAGGGACCATTTTTATAGTATTCAATACATTAATGGGAAATGCGTTACCAAGAAATATAAGAAAAGTGTGACCACAACCTATTTTCATCAAGTTATCCGCCGCCAATTTAACAAGTTTTTCATCAGTTCCTGATGTCCGTATTTTACAAGGACCTGAAGCTTCCGAAAAAGCCAGCCCGAATTTGATCCCCGGAACTGCCCCTACCAAAACTTCATGCAGATCTTCTACCGATTTGATAAAGTGGGACTGACCGAAGACTAAGTTTAGAGAGTCGGGATTATTAACCGGAACTATTTCTGTTTTAAAACTTTCGTTATTCATAAAGGTTTAAGTCAAAAGGCAAAGGTTAAAAGGCAAAATTTCAATTCCCTCCAAAATTTCTGATGAAATTTTACAGGGTAAACAAAAGTAAAAAGTGAGAAAAACTTTTGATTTTTTACTTGAATTTTTGATTTTTGATTTTTAACTTTTGACTTGCTTTTTAATAACTTCAATAATCTCCTTCAAACTCAGTTTCGACGGAATCGACTTCGGATTTTTCATACTGCCGTTTAAAATCATGTGGCGGCTTATGTGTAGAAACCAGGTGGCGCGAGCATCCAGTTCTTTTAATTTTTCATAAACGGGTGTTAAATCAATTTTTGGATCGGGTAAACTCTTAATGCGTACATGTCCCTTTTTCGGATCTTTTCGAAGAGCCAGTTTATACCCGGTTCTTTGAGCGATCCTGATTACCTCATCATTAACCGTTTCAATCCCTACAGCCTTCCCCCACTTCGTTTTAAATTCTACTCCCTTTTCCGCAATTTCCTTTTCCGCCCAAACTTTATCCTCAAACTTCCGGTAAATTCCATCCAGACATATGAGGGCATGTTCTACATATTTATCATAATCATCACCGTACATCAGTTTCCAACCATCCAGTTCTGCAACTAACCCGAAGTCATAAAAATCAGCATTGGGATTCGGAAAATACACTTCCTGGAAATGATCAACACCGTTAACAACTTCAACTAATCTCTCGAGCGCTTCTTCATTAAAATTCTTCATTCCTTCTTTTTGACTTTTGACTTTTGACTTTTGACTTTCTCTCAGGTGTTCAAAAACTAGTTTGGTAGCGCATGTATCTTCAGCCAACTGATGATGATCAAAAAACCCGAACCCCGTATCCACATGAAGCACGTCCGCATCCGAATCGACAGGCTCATCATTCAGCGTCGTCCCAGCTGCAGTATATTTCACCTCCGCCTCATCCCACCCTTTGAGAAATCTTTTCAAGAGCCACACCGCCCCGATAGCATCCAAATCCGGCGTAAAATGAGTCACTATTGTTTTCATCGATAAAAGTATATAAAATAACAGGCTAAACTACAACATGTCAGAAAAAACTTGTCACTTAACAGGATATAGTTGCCTTGATTTAGATAGAGGAACTCCGACGTGCAGATTATGCATCGCAAAAGATACCTTAAAAGGGCTTCTGTTAAGAGAAGTGGGATTAGATCCTCATCAAGCTACGTTACATTCTCCTAATAAAGGTACTGTCCACATAATAAATAGACACACAGACATAAGAAGAGCTACATTTAGTAGAGGAACATTAACAAAGTTTCCCAGCCAAATCGTCCGAAGATAGCTAATTTGTTTACGGAATAAATCTTTTGATAAGTGTTTCCTTTCTGAAGTTTTTCTACTAGGTAAATTATTTTTTTGTTCTATCAGGATTTCTTTTCTTATTTACACTGGCTACAAGCGCCTTTCCCTCAACAAGGGATTCCATCGCTCCCAATATTCTAGCTTCACTTAAAGTTACCAGAAGCGGGGATATTGCTTGCGATACTTCACTCATAGTCAATCCGTATCGACGGGCGAGATGAGCTCGTGCTTTTCTACCAAAAGTAGTTTTGAAAACAGATTTTTTTTCTGGACTATTATAAATTTCCGACAAAACCCTTCTTGATATTCCTTGTTCTCTCATCCTAATAAAATATATCCAAATATAATTACTGTCAACTTCTAACTAACTTTGAAAGTACATCCTCAAAACCTAACAGCGTTGTTTCTTTTTCCGTTCTTCTTTTAAATTCTATCTTCTCCTCAGTTCTTTGGGAAACCTACCCCAGCATCCAAATCCGGCGTAAAATGAGTCACTATTGTTTTCACGAGATTATTTTAATATTCTGTGGGTTTATTTACAACCGTCAAGGTTACTATTATAATCCCCTCATGGCATTCTGTGAGATAAGATCGCAAAATTGCAGAACTGTAAAACCGGAATCTTTTTCCACAAGTACACCCTGCGGCTGGTGTTTGGGTAGACGAGACGAACCAGGAAAAAGAATGCGTACACTTCTAACACTCAGACTACAGGCAGCAAGTGTAAATGTTCACCATCTTGAACTGGTAGACGCAGGAGACCATCAAACTTTGGTAAGAGATAAAGAACGAAGCTGGATAGTAGCCAATATTTCTGAAGGCAGACTGAACATTTCCAAACGCGTACAGGTAAAGTCATTTACCTGAACTTGTCATCAATATAATTCCAGCCAAAAGTCCGAGTCCCCAGCCGATAAGAGTAAGTACAATATATAATTCCATAATTATTTCTTTCTCTTTTTATTTCTTTTAAGAGAACGCACTAAGAGTGCTCCACCCAATATAAGTATACCTGCGGTCAACCAAAAAAATCCTAGAGCCAAGTTTATGTCATTCATTATTATGATTCTTCTAACAGGGATAGTCCTATTTTAATACAAAAATAAGTTAAGATAACTCCACCAACTATATTAATAATCCTAAAAGAAACAGGAATATTCACATTGACTGCTGAAAATCCGAAAGTTCCGATCACCAACGCTTTCGATATATCGAAAAAGAAATCTGAAAGAGCTTTAAGCTGATCAGAATTAAGATGTGTTGGCATAAAATTATCGTATCTATCTAGATAAAATCTGTCAAGTTAGGCTACATTCTTGAGGATAAAATCTTTTCTACTTCTACTAACTCCAGAAGCTGTGATTCTTTTTCAGTTCTTCTTTTAAACTCTATCTTCTCCCCTGTTCTTTGAGAAACGACTAATCTGACAGGAATACCTATCAGATCAGCATCGGAGAATTTCACTCCCGGCGACTCATCCCGGTCATCCCAAAGCACTTCAATATTTTTCTCAAGGAGTTTATTATATATTTCTTCCCCGCGGGCTTCTGCGCCTTTTAATGAAATTAAATGTACAGAAAAAGGGGCAATTTGGGGAAACCAAATAATTCCGCGGTCGTCATGCGAAACTTCAACAATTGTTCCCATTACACGTGTCGGACCGATTCCGTAACTGCCGAACCAGAGGGGCTTTCTTTCTCCTTTTTCATCAGTATAAGTGGCTCTCATTTTTTCGGAATAAAAAGTACCTAAAGGAAAAATATTACCTACTTCGATGGATTTGGATGAAACAATTTTTCCTTCCTTACATGAAGGGCATAAATCCCCCTCTTTCCCTGAAAAAATTTCCTGGTTTGCTCCCCACTCACATTTATCGCAAAAATAAATTGTGTCTTCTCCGCTGTCTGACAAAACCTGGAATTCATGGGTGTGTTTGTCGGTAAATACTCCACCCGACGCTTCGGTTACACGAACCTTAAAACCAAGTCTCGCAAATATCTTCAGATATGCTTCTTTGACTTTCTGGTAATAATTCATCATATCCTCTTCGCTCACATGTGCGCTATACTGATCCTTCATCATAAATTCCCGACCGCGAAGTATACCGCTTCGGGCGCGAGGTTCGTTTCTGAACTTGGTCGAGAAATGATAAATGGAAACAGGCAAATCCTTGTAGCTTTTGATAAATTTTCGAAGAAGGTCCATCACGATTTCCTCATGGGTAAATGATAAAGCGTATTCTTTCTCATGCTGGTCCTTCAGCTTGTACATTATGTCTGATGCCTTATCCCACCTTCCCGTCTCATTCCAGATTTCTTTCGGGTGCATAAGAGGCATAAGCATTTCCTCTGCATCAATTTTATTTAACTCTTCCCGGATAATGTTATTTATTTTTGTAACTACTCTCCAACCCAACGGTAACAGTGTCCAACTCCCAGCCATCAGCTGGTCTATAAATCCCGCTCTGACGAGTAACTGATGATTAATGCTTTCTGCCCCCTGAGGTACATCTTTCCTGGTTTTTGGAAAAAGTTTAGAATATAGCATAATGATTTAAAAAAATTATTAAAATAACTTTCCTCCAATAACTGCATTTTCACCATCGGGTTTGATTAAAATACAATCGCCTTCCAAATCAGGCACTCCCAAAGTCAAGGTTTCAGAGATAAATGGACCTATTTGTCTTGGCGGAAAATTTACGACGCCCAAAACCAGACGTCCCATAAGGTCTCCTTTTTTATAATATTTAATTACCTGTGCACTGGATTTTTTTAATCCTATTTCTTCACCAAAATCTATAGTTATTTTAAAAGCAGGCTTTCTAGCTTCCGGAAAATCTTCTACTACAATAATCTTACCTACACGAATATCAAGTTTTTTAAAATCATCGATTGTTGCCATTCTGTTTAATTATATATGTTTTTCGAAATAAAAAAACACACCTAGACCGGTGTGTCGAAAATAATACTCCTTTCTCAGTGCTTTCTGCCTCATCGGCCAACACACTTTGTTTTATTTTTACGGTCAAACTTCCGTATTGCTCATCGCAATCAGCTCGTCTGGCGGGAAACCAAACTTAAAATGCTTTTATTTTAAAAGTAAATATAATTATAACATATTGTGCAAAATCCCGCTATTCTGTTCTATTGTTTCGAAACAATAGAACAAAAAGCTAATTCACTAAGAAATAAAGCTCTAATAGTTTTTTTCATCAGTCTTTTTTCTCCTTATTATTTTCTTTTTTATCTGAATTCTTTGTAATTTGTTCCTGGTTCTTTGTTCTAAGTTCTTGGTCCTTAGTCCTTGGTTCTAAGTCCTCAGTTCTGGGTTCTTGGTTCTTTTCTTCTTTTTTCAGATCGGTAATCATCGATGAAATTTCTTTCTGTGTATTATTTATTGTCTGGACCACTTCTTCCGTCTGAATTTTTTCAGCTTTTTGTTCCGGAACAGGAGTAGATATCTTTAAAGGAATTTGTGTGGGAACTAAAGTCGGGATTACTGTTGAAGTCGGGAGAGTGGAATTGGACTGTCTTACCGGTCTGGTGGTGATAGTGGGATAAGTCCGGGAAACAGTAGTGGGAGGTAAGTAAACCAGTTGTTCTTTTTGGGTATTTACAGTTTCCGATACGGAATTTGTGACCGTACGTTGTATTCCGGAATTTCCGGCAGTATTGGTGTTATCGTTTACGGGATAATTATTTTCTGTCCCGGATTTATTGTCATTTCCAGTTAATTGCATGGAAGTTGTGGGTAATATCCCATTATCCTGTATAACCAATTTTTCTTTCGTCTGTGTCAGTTTCTGATCATAATCTGATAATGAAACAAGAAGTTCTGCTTTCAGCTTCTGTTTGACTGCAGGGTCTGATACGCTTGCGATACGGATATTAGCAGATCTCACCTGCTGCAAAAATTGCTCAAGGCCTGCCGAATTCTTTTTATCCAATATCATTTTCTCGGCCTCAGTAAATCTCCTGTCAGAATATTTCATTTCGAGTTGGCCGGCCAGAACCGGACTCACTGAAACTGCTCGGAGTAAAAAGCTTTCCATAGCAATTTTGGTAGGATAAAAAGCATCTTCTGGGAGACTGTTCCATGAAACGAGAACCAAAACAGTGGGTACTGAAAGAACTGCAATAAATATCCAGATAATTATACTGAGAATCTTACTCATCTCGCAAAAATCTTGATGATATCATTTAATGTGACTAGTAGTATCAAAGCAAGTAATATGATCATCCCTATCTGGTGCAGATTTCTCTCCCATGAAGGACGGATTTTCTTTTTCGTAATCCCTTCTACAAGGACGAAAAATAACCTTCCTCCGTCAAGAGCAGGAAATGGCAGTATATTTACAATGGCTAAATTGAGTGAAAGAAGCCCCATAAGTTCCAATACCGCAATATGACCGAATTTGACTGCCTGACCGGTAAGCTCTGCAATACCCACCGGTCCGGTCACATCCTGAGCTACACCCTGGAAGGACACCAGTTTCCATAGAGTCTGACCAACACCAACCAACAATACCCCGGAAAGTTTGACAGCCTCCCAAGTGCCTAAGATAGGGGCTTTTACAAGCGAATATTTCTTTTCCTCATAACTACTTATCACAACTCCCAACGGACCCTGGTCTTTGGGGAATTCTTTCCTGGGAGTGAGTTTGAAAGTAAGTTTTTTACCTTCCCTATCTATGGTCATCGTAATTTCTTTACCTAAATGGCTTCTGGTGTACTTCACGAATTTATCGCTGGAATCCAATACTTCTTTTTTACCTTCTGAGGAAACATCTTTTATTATGTCTTTTTCTTTCAGTCCCGCGCTTTCCGCCGGAGTCCCTTTCACTATTTTTTCTACATGTACACGGTCCGTCGGGACCATGACGCCCTGAGTGAAAAGGTAAGAAATAAGAAGAACTGCAAGAAGAAAATTCATGGAAACACCGGCTACCAAAACCAGTGCTCTCTGCCACACAGGACGCGCAAAAAAGGCTCTCTCAATCAATTTTTGACTTTTGACTTTTGACTTTTGATTTAACGTATTATCCTGGTCTTCTCCGAGGAGTTTGACAAATCCGCCGATGGGCAAAGCATTTATTGAATAAATTGTTTCCCCTCTTTTCACTCCCCAGATTCTCGGAGGTAGTCCAAACCCAAATTCCTCCACTTTAATCCCGAGCTTCTTAGCCGCGACGAAATGCCCCAACTCGTGAACCACCACGAGCACACCAAGTATGAGTAAAAATGAGATAATGGTAATAAGCATAATTATCAATTTTCAATTATCAATTTACAATGAATTTTCAATGATTAAATTTTCAATTTGAAATTCTGAAATCGTAAATTTATTGAAAATTGGAAATTGTAAATTGAAAATTGTTTAAATTTGCCTTAATTCCTCTTCCTTCTTCTCCCCGAGCATTTCTATTTCCGCTATAATCTCATCTGTCAGGTCCTGAATCTTTTTCTCCAGCATCTTTTTCTCGTCCTCAGACATGCCCTTAGCCTCAAACTTGAGTTTCACATCATTCATCGCCTCATGACGGACCTGCCGGACCATGACCTTTCCCCCTTCAATTTTCGTATGCGCCATCTTGATATATTCATTTCTTCTTTCTTCAGTAAGTGAGGGAAGATTTATCCTGAGAATACTGCTGTCAGGAGAAGCGGTATACCCGAGATTGGCACTATTTATACCGTGCTCAATATCGCGGATAACTGAGGGGTCAAACGGGGAAATGATGATCATCCTGGGTCCATCAGTCGTGATGGTTGCCATCTCCTGCAGTTTGAGAAACTGGGTATTGTTATAAGCCGGGATAACCAAATTCTCCACAAGTGCAGGACTCGCCCGTCCCGTCCTGATGGTAGATAAATCCTGTTGAAGAGACGCTAATGCTTTCTGCATTTTCACCTGGACAGATGGAATAAATTGTGGGTCCATAAATTTAATTTAAAAATTAAAAATGAAAAATTAAAGATAAAAAGGGAAGATTATGGAAAGAAATTTTAAATTTTAATTTTTCATGGTAGATTCCTAAATATTAAAGTTTGTAAATAATATCTGAAACCCCCGATTGAACCGGACAAGCGAATTTCCCGCATCCGGCTCTCCGATATCTGATAGATATGTTCACCAAGTATTGTAGA
>Ga0209211_10002761_pt1 | contig 29668 bp, 26 predicted proteins | sample RifGroA2_FD_183992 | JGI IMG/M metagenome (GOLD analysis project Ga0209211, IMG submission 183992) | Groundwater microbial communities from Rifle, Colorado, USA - Groundwater A2 (SPAdes) (version 2) | ecosystem: Environmental > Aquatic > Deep subsurface > Groundwater | place: Rifle, Colorado...
CGGATCAACAGGCTCAACAGGTACAACCGGAGTTGTTGGTCCTACCGGTTCCACCGGTTCAACCGGTACTACAGGTGTTGCCGGTCCCACCGGAGCTACCGGCTCAACCGGTTCAACTGGTCAAGCTGGTCCTACTGGATCAACTGGAACTACAGGCGGACTTGGTCCCACTGGGTCAACTGGAACAACCGGAGCAACAGGAGCACTTGGTCCGACGGGTTCTACAGGTAGAACTGGAGCTACCGGAACTGCCGGTCCGACAGGTTCCACCGGTTCTACCGGTTCAACTGGTGTAGCTGGACCAACTGGTTCAACCGGCTCAACCGGTACTACCGGAGTTGTTGGTCCTACCGGAGCTACCGGTACAACCGGAGTTGCCGGTCCTACCGGATCAACCGGTTCAACCGGTTCAACTGGTCAAGCTGGTCCTACTGGATCAACTGGAACTACAGGCGGACTTGGTCCCACTGGGTCAACTGGAAGTACCGGATCGACAGGTGTTGCCGGACCTACCGGCTCTACAGGTTCAACCGGCTCAACCGGAGTTGCCGGTCCTACAGGCTCAACCGGAGCTACGGGCTTAGCCGGACCTACCGGATCAACTGGAGCAACCGGAGTTACAGGCGGACAAGGTCCGACCGGTGCAACAGGTAGAACTGGAGCTACCGGAACTGCCGGTCCCACGGGATCCACCGGTTCAACCGGTGCCACAGGTCAAGTCGGTCCGACCGGTTCGACCGGAGCTACCGGAGCTGCCGGTCCCACGGGATCCACCGGTTCTACCGGCTCAACCGGAGTAGCCGGTCCAACAGGAGCTACCGGATTTACTGGTCAGGTTGGTCCCACAGGTTCTACTGGTTCTACTGGTTCAACAGGTGGTCAGGGACCAACAGGAGCTACAGGCAGAACAGGAGCAACTGGAACAGCCGGACCTACCGGTTCTACTGGCTCGACTGGTTCAACTGGAGTAGCCGGACCGACAGGAGCTACCGGGACAACTGGTGTAGTTGGACCCACGGGCGCAACTGGTTCGACTGGTACGACTGGCACTCTTGGACCGACCGGTTCTACCGGTTCAACCGGAACTACAGGCATAGGTGGTCCTACAGGCTCAACCGGCGCCACCGGTCCTGTCGGTCCTGACGGCACTTCCCTGCTTTGGGAATATAATACCTGTGCCGGACCAAACAGTTGGTGTGGGTTGATCTTCCCCTATCTTGGCGGAGAACAATCATTTGCGCTAGGCAGTGATGCCACCAGTTCAGCCGAAATTTACTTCAGCCCCACCTCCGGCCAAACATCTTTCATAGACATGCCCAATACTACAACCGATGTATTCAATGTTATCGGTGATTCGATCACCACTGGCGAAGTCCTTGACATAAACTCAACCTCTACAGGTCTGACTACCGGCGGGAGCCTACTTAGAGTTGACTGGCAACCGGCATCTGCTACTACTTCAACAGCCGACCTGGTCGTTATTAATATTAGTTCCGATGGCAATGCTGCCAATCTCCTAAATATCACCGATGCCGGCAGTTCACTCTTCAGCGTTTCAGAAACAGCTATGACCTCCAATATCCCAGCCAATTTCACCGCAGCCGGTGATGTTTCAATAGCTTATGACCTTGTTTTCACCAATCAGACTTCCGGAAATATCCTCTCTTATGGACCATTGACTATAGAATCGGGAGAAAGTTTTGAAAATAACGATCTGACCTTAAAAACCTACGGCACCGGCTCTATCATCTTAGATGCCGGTTCCGCTGCCGAAGTCCAGATCGGAGCCGGTGGAGCAGGCAGCGCCACTCCTGATTATTTTGCCTTAGATGTTAAATCGACGACCGGAGATCCCGGCACCGGCGCCGAAGGCTATATGTATTACAATACTTATGACAATGCCTTCCGCTGTTATACCACTTCCGCCTGGGCTGCCTGCGGCGGCGCATCTTCTCTTACCAGAACCGTCAAGATGTCTCCCGAATTTGACGGCGCTACCTTCACCGCTTCTGCTTCGTCCTCCACCATCGGCACTATGACCGCCGATACCATCAATGATGCCACCGAGGGCTGGCTCAATTATTATGAATGGACTTCGACTGAGGCTTCTTTGCAGGATTATCATTTGGTCGTAAAGGTTACTATACCTTCAGACTTCTCTTCCTGGGCAACTTCCAATGCCATCCAGGTTCTTTATGAAACAGACGATAATGTCAATACCAACAACAAATTTGATTTGACCATCTTTAATGAGGACGATACCCCGAATGTCCCTGTCTATCAGACTCTGGCCAATCTTTCAACTAACGATGACACTTGGTATACCCTCACCATAGACGACAGTGGTGTCGACGATGCCTCCGGTAATGAGTGGGATGCCGCCGACGAAACCGCCCTATTCCTCTTCAAACTGTATAGTATGACTTCGGCCACACCCTGCGGTTCAGACGGCTGTTACGTACGTATCGGCGATATTAAGCTGACTTACACCGCCAGCAATTAATGTTATGAAAATAAATTATAAAAATCAGTTTAAATTCAGCGGATTTATCAGGAAATTTCCTTTGAAAAAAATTCTGCCCGCTATTTTCATCATGTTATTTCTCCTGTCACTCTTTGTTAATATCTTTCTTTACTTTAAATTCAAAAAAGAACGCGTCATGATAATTAAACCTCAAATTTCCCCTCAGGAAACATTCGCTGAAGTTCCCCAACAGGTTAAACAGCTTATCCGTCTTCCCCAGGACGAACAGCCTCAAATTTTTCCCATTACCGCTAATACTCTCCGTAATCAACCTTTTGTCAAGGATGCCCAAAACGGCGACCTCCTGCTTCTTTATCTGAAAAACCAAAAAGCCATTCTCTACGATCCTGCCAAAAACCAGATCCTCAAAGTTGGTTCGCTGACTTTTTCTACTGTCTCCGGGGAATTAAATGTTAAGAAATAGCTAAAAATTCAATATATTTTAGTCATAAAAATATGCTCAAAAGGTTACAAAAGAATACAAAAAAGAAAATCTTAATACTCTTGTTACTGCAGGTTCTCACCCCCTTCTCCTCTCTATCAAATATTGTCTATTCTCAGAATGTTGCCGCTCCCTCACCTTCTCCCTCTACTGCTCCTTCACTTTTTCCCACCACTTCAATTATCTCCCCCACCTCTATCATACCTGCCTCCCCTTTCCCTTCCGTCTTCGCCCCCGACTCCCCCCCGAGTGATGAAAATCGTATATTCACAAGCCTGCCAGAAATTACCCCTTTCACAACCATCACCCCGACGACCTCTCCGACTCTTGTTCCTACCATCACTGACTCACTTCTCTCTATGCCTTCAGCCAAAGTCAGGATTCCTCTAAAATTTCAAAAGCTTTTCAAACCATATTTTCATCCAACCGAGAGCATTACCGCTGTTGTCCTTTATGCTTATGATGAGGAAATTGAAACTGCCCTTAGCTATTCATCCGGAGAAAACCTTGATTTATTAATCGAAAAAGAATCAAACGTTGATTTTACCACCATCCGCATTCCCCCGTCTCTCACTTTTAAACCGGGCAAATATACTCTAACCGTCAAAGATAAAGTCGGTAATCGCGACTCTGTTAGTTTCAACTGGGGCAATATTGCCGTCAATTTGGATAAATCTGTTTACCTCCCGCAAGAAACTGCGTTTATGCATATCACCCTTACCGATAATGCAGGCAAAATTCTTTGCAATCAGGCTGTTTCAGTTGAGATTAAAACTCCCCTCAATACAGCTTCCTTCACCACCAAAGACAGCACTATCAAAACCAACCCCGACTGCCTTAAACAGGGCCTGGACAACAACACTTCCGACTACCAGTTGCCATATCAGATCCCGAATGACTTAGGTGTCTATCAGGTTACCGCTTCCGCCACAGTCGCTGGTCAAAACTTATCAAGCGAAATCTCTTTTAAAGTAGAAAGTAAGCGCCCCTATACTTTGGAAAGAAAAACAGTCAACCGCATCTTGCCTACCAGATGGCAGCGTATGGATATATCTCTGATGGTCGATGAGGATTTTAAAGGAACGATTAGCGACAGCATCCCGGATATTCTGGATATCGCCACCCCTGACGATCCCAATACCCGAAGATATGACCAGGTCCAGTCTCTCCCCACCTGGTACAACCGCGGTAGTATTTTGGGAGTCTCTATTCCTCCGTTATCGCTTCCCTTCGCAACAGTACAGAAGCAGACTCTCGGTTTTGGCGACAATATCGCCGATCCCCTCCTGAAGCGCATCTATTCCCAATTTGGTTTGGCCGGCCATGACGGCATCGATTTTAATGTTCCTTTAGGCACTCCGATACTTGCCGCAGATAGCGGTATGGTGGTTTTAGCCGGAGACGGAGACTATGGCCAGACTGTTGTTATCCAGCATGATTGGGGCAAAAGCTATTACGGGCATTTAAGTAAAATCCCTGTCACACTAGCTCAAAAGGTTAAAAAAGGTGACGAAATAGCTCTTTCCGGTAACACCGGCCTCTCCACCGGAGCTCATTTGCATTTCGGTATCAAGCCTGCGAAAAACGATCGCTACAATGGTTACTATGGTAAAATTAATCCCCTTCCTTATCTTGATATTCCCGATAATCAAGTCAGTCCGCTGACCTATACTTCCTTTTCAATTGCCAGGGTGAAAACACTTCAGTGGGATGTCAATATCAAAAAGGGCGAAAAAATCACCCTTGGCTATCTCTACAAAACACCCAATGATATGTCTACCAACTATCTTTTAGGTCCGATCACCCTCCGCTCTCAAGCATCAGCCATACCCGATACTGTGCTTTATTCCGACGATCTTCTCTGGCAGGTAGTTACGGAAACTTATCAGGTCTCCGGTGCTCAATTTCCTCAAAGTAGCGATACTTCTGCCTTTACCATGCTCAAGATCGATCCTCTGCTTTTGGCAGTTCCTGACGATTATCCGCCCCAAAAAGCAGCCTTAAACCAGGAAATCAAAGGCCAGTACAGCTCCCTGACTCTCTCCGATTCTTCATCTTTCAAAATTGTCTATGCTACAGACAGTGCTGCCATCAATTCCGCAAGTTTCACCCTAATCGACCCCCCGACTTCGCCAAAACCGCAAATTACCGCTAACAAAATCTCTTGGCCCAATATCGCTCCTTCAACCGACCTCGAGCAGGAAATCTACGACGGCTACGTTAATCAGAAGATAACTATCCAAAACGACACTGCCGTCAAAACCTTCAAATTCCAATTCGCTCTCTCTGACAATCTCTCAATTGAAGACTACTCGGGCCACATGCTGGTTAAGGATAAAAATACCCAGGAAGAATTTTTCCTTCTCCGTTTCCCGCAGGGAATAGACGCCCAAGAAAACCGCATTGACTATAAATACCATCTGGAGGGTGACACTCTTACCCTCTATCCCAACCGCGCCTGGCAGTATGAACGGGCAGTCTATCCCATCACTATCTATATGCCAATAAATGTCATCGCCTGGACCGAAGGAACGGTCCAAGTGGGAGAAAATTGCCCCGATCCTGCCTGTGGTAAAGACGGCGACAGCATCGACTTCAGACCTGCAGGCTGGTACTGGGGTACGGAAGAGCGAAGGCAACATGTCCAGGTTAAAGTGCCCAAATTGATAGAAACCGAACGGCAAGAACTTACCGCTACCACAATTGAACTACCTGAAGAGGAATCTGAAAGAATTAAAATGCAAAAACGAGAGGAGCTTAAAGACAAAATTCACGAAATATCCGGCCTCGTCCGTTATGGTATAGACTATACGAAGCTGGCAACCCCTGATCAACTGAAAAAAATCCGTGATAAAAATAAAAAGGAATTCAGTCCTGTCTTGGATGCCAGGAAGAATAAAGATTTTATCAAAAAAAAGCTAAATCCTCTCTTAAGCGTCATACCGGACAACTCCCGTTTCGCTTATAAACCGCCGTCAAAAATATCACTTCTTTCACAACTATTAAAATCTATACTCAAACCAGTCATAGCTCAAAGTCCGGATGTCAAAACTATCGGTTCCGCCAGCCGCAACTACACAACGATTGCACTTTGGGAAACCGGAGAACAGGGAACTTTAACCACCGAAGAACAGGGTACTTTATATAAAGACTCTACCTTTACCATATCTGCAACCCAAGCCATCAATGGCTCCACTACGACCTCTTCTTATTTTATGCATCTTACAGTTGCTGCCAGTGAGAGACATAATGGGACTAGAGCTACAGGAGTTATCATCGATTGTAATAGCGCAGATATTAGTGGAATTAATATGTCTGACGATTATACAGTATTAGATTGGATAGATATCACACGTTGTAATCAATCAGCAAGAGCTAGTATTATTACTTCCGGTGCTGAAGCTGTTATCGGACTTGTCATTCAAAATGCCATCGTACGTGATTTTAATCCTGCAACAGCTGTTACTGTATCTGGATTTCGTTTTGGTACTGATGCGACTGTTTCAACTATTACTATCAGAAACTCAATTTTTTATGCCAATGGCTCAACCGGTACTCGCGTCTGTGTTGGCAGTGAAGGTACTAACCTTGGTGATACCGTTACAGTTCAAAATGTCACTGCTCATGGTTGCACCAGTGGTTTAAAAGATAACGGTAAATCTACAATGGCTATCACCAATACTATTGCCATGGCCAACACAACTGATTTTAGTCTCACTGCCGGCCCGACACCGGCCAGCACTCAGGATCGCACTATCTCCTCTGATGCCACCGGTGATGATAAGTGCACAGGTACCTGTTATATCAGTAAAACTACCGCTAACCAGTTTGTCTCAACCACTTCTAATTCTGAAAATTTCCATCTTAAATCAGGCTCCGATGCCATCAATACCGGTACCAATCTTTCCGCTAATTTCACTAATGATATCGACAACCAGCTCAGGCCAAGCGCCGTCTACAATCCTTGGGACATCGGTGCCGATGAATTCGCCCCGACGAACAGTCAATTACTCAAACACGGTCTCTGGTGGGACAGTCAGGGTGTCCGCCAGGCATTTACTTTTTAAAAGAGGTTAAACTATGAAATTGGAGGAATACGATTACAAAGTCGAAGCTATGACCGATTATCTGCCCGCCTACAAAGGCTTGGGCGAAATTTACCTCAATATCCCTTCAGCCGGCTATAGAATCTTTAATGAAAATTCAAAATTAAAAAATTAATATGATTTACCAAATCGACCAGTCAGGCAAAATCGAAGATACAAACAAAATCACGATTATTGCTTATGCCAATGGTAATAATAAAACATTGAGTATGAAAGCTGCAGAAAAACAAAAAATGTTAAACAGGATGAGAATCATGGATAAACCTAAAAAAACTTTTATTTTTAAAGCTTTTGCCGGTCTTGTTTTTCTTCTATTAAAAGATGAGGATGTAGATGAGGTTATAATCGATAAAGAATATCCCGGACATGAAGCAACTATTAAAGCAATATTAGTTAGACTTTTTGATAGAAATGAACTAAATCCTCCAAATATTGGCTTTGCTCTCATCGGTAAAAAAAGCAAAGCACATAAAATTGCTTTAGAAACATACAGAGGCGAAAGAAAACCTGATATAAAAGTAAAAGCTGAAGGGGTATTAAATTTATTTAACCTAAAAAAAAGTTGGAGATCTTCCTCTGAGGGAAGATAACCCTTGACTAAGACTGTCAATTACGATCAGTGATCATCAAGGCATCCAACCTAACTAATAATATTAGCATAAATGATTAAAATGTCAATTATCAAAAAATTCAATCAATTCTTCCTCAAGAAACCGGAGTTAAGAATTCTCTGGCAAGAAGCACAGGAATTGACTTTGATATTTGGAAAAATTCTTTATACTTTAAAAAAATCAAAATTAAATAATTCAAAATTATATTATTATGAAGAAATTTGATCTCGAAGAAAGAACCGCCAAATTTGGGGTGAAAATTATTCGTTTTTGTAAATTGGTCACAATCAGTATCATTACAAAACCAATCATCAATCAACTGATCAGAAGTAGTACCAGTATTGGAGCAAACTACATGGAAGCAAATGGAGCTGACAGTAAGAAAGATTTCAAAAGCAAAATAAGTATATGCAAGAAAGAAGCGAAGGAAACAATGCATTGGTTAAGAATGATTGCAGAAGCTGATCCTAAATTGATAAATGAATCGAGACTTCTCTGGAAAGAGGCTCACGAATTAAGTCTGATTTTCGGTGCAATCAATCGAAAATAGAGTTTTGAATTTTGAGTTTTGAATTTGATTTGTGAATTTGAATTTTGTTATTTGAATTTTAATTAAAGGTATTATGCTCGACTTTCTAAAAAAACCAGACTTTCGCAAACCCAAGATCCATCATGATTTATTCAGTGCCTGGCACGGTCAGGGAAAGGGAGGCAAAAAGAAATCAAAGAAATTTTTCGTCATTCTCTCTTTTGCTTTAATTTTGGGTTTAGCCGGCTCTTTTCTTTACCCCTTCTATCGGCAAAAGGCTCTGGTCCACGCTGATTCCCTGATCAAATTCGATGAAGGCAACGGTACCAGTGCCAATGATACCAATGCCTCAGTCTCAGCCGGCACGATTACCAATGCTGTCTGGAAACCTGAAGATTTATGTAAATCCGGCAAATGCATGTTTTTTGACGGCACCCAGGATTATGTCAGTTTCACTGATGACGCCGATCTTGATTTTGCGGCGGCCGACAGCTTCACCATCTCCTTTTGGTTCAGGCATGCTCCCAAAACCAGCGGTACAGAGGTTATGGTCGTCAAGTTGGAAGCTGTAGGTACCGATGGCGGGTACCAGATACAGATGGAAGCAGACGGCGATATTACCTGCCAGATAGAAGACGATGACGCGGATACTACTATCGACGATTCTATCTCCTCGACCGCCGCCACCTATGACGACAATCGCTGGCACTATGTCTCTTGCGTCAAAAGCGGCACTTCGAGCCTGACTCTTTATATCGACGCTGTGCAGATTACCCAGGATGCAGCTTTGGATGCTTCCGGTACCCTGGCCAATGACGATACCTTTTATATCGGCATTGACGGCGACGGGACAAGCAATGATTTCACCGGCTTTATCGATGAGGTAAAAGTTTATCGCTCCGCCCGGACCGCCTCTGAAGTCAAAGCGGACTTTGCCGGTACCACCACCTCCCGCGGTAGCGCCGCCTCCTTCGGCCCCGATCAAAGTTTCCTTTCCAACGGCCTCGTCGGCTACTGGAAGATGGATGAAACAGCCACACCGTCAGTTGATTCATCTGGGAACGGCAATAGTGGCACTTGGAACGGAAATACAGCTGGCACTACCGGCAAATATGGGAATGGAACTACCTATGACGGCACGGGCGATAATATTACAGTCTCCGGAGATTCCATACGTACAACCGGCAATACAACAATTTCTCTTTGGGTCAAATCTACCTCAGCTGATACAAACCGTGGACTTTTTTACAAAGACAATGGTGGAGGGACAGGCGGATGGGGCATGAGGGTGATGTATAGCAATTCATATATTTACGCATCGGCAGTATACACAGCACCATCAGTAGACTCCCTCAGTACAGATGCTGTCGTAATCACGAGCGGACAATGGAACCATGTAACAGCTGTGTGGAAAGACGGACAGTACATTCAGCTTTTCATTAATGGAGTTGAAAGTTCTAAAGTTAGCACCACGGGCACCACTTTAAGGACATCCAACCAAAACCACTCAATCGGAGGCCGCCTTGCATCAGAATACTTTACCGGCCAACTCGACGACGTACGCATTTACAACCGCGCGTTTTCCCCGGCCGAAGTCAGCCGGTTATATAACTGGGGTTCTGGGCTTCTGGGCTGGTGGAAGATGGATGAAGGATCAGCTGATACTTGCTCCGGCGGCGTCAACGATTCCTGTGATTCTTCGGGAAACGGCTATGACGGGGCCTGGAATGGTCATGCCACATCAACAAACGGCAGATTCGGTAATGGAGTTACTTTTGACGGTACCGGTGATTATGTCGACGCCGGAGATATTGGATTATAAATATGATAAATAATAACAAAAATATAAAAATATTGGCTTTTCTTCTGTTTCTGATAATTCCGCTTTTAACACCTTCCCCCGCCTATGCGGCGATTACTGAAGTCACTGCCTCCGCCAGCACTACTCTTGACCAGACAACAGACACAACTATTAACACCATGACCACAACTCCGGGAGCAGGAGATTACCTGGCGATATTTAATATGGAAGTATTGTACGACGCCGCAGCAGGAAACAACAGTCTCTTTGTCTCTATTTATGTTAACGGTGCACAACAAGCCCACACCGAAAGACAACTGGACTCTGACGGATCGCTTGACTCAGGAGTTTATTCTATATCAACCCATGCCTATATTAGCGTCGGAGCGAGCCAGGTGGTAGATGTGCGTTATAGAGTCTCTGGGACTCCGGCCATGACCGGACGTGATAGAGCCTTGACGCTTTTCCCGGTTAGCTCGGCTGACATAACCCAAGCTACAGCTACACTTGACGACACGCTCAACTCCTCAACCTATACCCAGCTGGGAAGCATGACTGCAACTCCGGGAGCAGGAGATTATTTACTGGTATTTTCAACTTCAGCCAAAGGACCGGATCTTGGGGGAGGAGAAATATTAAATTTTGCGGTTTTTGTTAACGATTCTATTGTCCAACATTCCGAAAGGACTATGACTCAGGAATCTTCAAATGTCAACAATCCTTTCCCCGTCCTGATTGCGGCCAAAGTCAGTCCGGGAGCAGGTCAAACAGTTGAAATCAGGTGGAAAAATTCGGGAACAGCCGGAATTATCACATCGCTTGAGAGAACGATGACTCTGGTTAAGGTCGACACCGGAGAACTTTTCGAAGCAAATTCACAGACAGACAGCACAGGCAATACTAATACCACAGACGCGCGGATAGACAGTATGGTGCTTACCCCGGGCGCCGGAGAATATCTTGCCATTTTTTCCTCAAGTGATTTGTATGGAACTATCAGTGTAAACTCTTCAACTCTTTATTCTTTCTACGTAAATGGCTCCCAGGTAGCTGCTACCGAGCGGCAATTTATGCATGAAGAGTCAATCGATAGTGCTGATATTCCCGCTTTTATCAGCGGCGAAGTTAATCCCGGAGCAGCTCAGGACGTAGAGGTCAAGTGGCGCGGGGACACCTCTACTGCACGCGACATACACGAGCGGACTTTTATTCTTATCCAAGAACCGACGGCACCCACCTCAACCCCTACTCCTACCCCTACGTCTACACCCACCTCAACTCCCACGCCGACCCCCACCTCAATACCAACTCATACTAATAGCAATTTTTCATTGTCTGCTTGGGTCAATCCCAATTCATCAATTGCCACCAAAGCTATCAGTGTTAAAAATAGCGAAATCCGCCTGGTGACCGACGCATCAGGCAATCCGCTTTGTCAAATCACCAATAACGCCTCCTGGCAAACAGCCGCTACCAGCGCCACCGCGCTCTCCTTAAACGCTTGGCAGCATGTCGCCTGTACTTATGACAAACAAACCCTGCGGGTTTTTGTCAACGGAGTGCTAACTGGTAGCCAAAGCCTGACTGTAGCGATAGATAATACTAGCAACAACTGGCGCTTTGGCAGCGATCAGGGTGGCACTTATGGTGATTATAATGGCAAATTGGACGACGTCCGTATCTACAACTATACCCGGACTCCCGGCCAAATCATCGAAGACATGAACGCCGGGCATCCGGCCCCGGGTAGCCCGATCGGGTCGGCTGTCGGGCACTGGAGATTTGACGAGGGCGCACTCAACACCTGCTCTGGCGGCGCTAATGACTTTTGCGATTCGTCAGATAATACCAATGACCTTGTTTATTCGACGACTACCGGCGGCATTTCCAATACCGGCAAATTCGGTAAAGCATACAGCGGAGCTGACAATACCAGAATCACCCGGGCGGATGATGCCGATTTTGATTTTGCCAATGGCACTGATGATTTTTCTTTAAGCGTCTGGTTCAACCGCGGAGGAGCAATTTCAAACCTGGAATACTTACTCGATAAACGCGGCGCTACTACTACAAATGACGGTTATACTCTCTACATGGACTCTGATGGTGACATTGTCTGCGGTATCGGCGACGGTGCTGCTGCCTTCCCCGAAGAAACCATCGGCGGCACCCTTTCCAAAAATTATGATGAGGATGCCTGGCACCATGCGGTTTGCGTCAAGCTGGGAACAAGCTCGCTAAGGCTGTATGTTGACGGCAAAGAAATCGCTTCAGATACTTCCCTTGCGGTCGCTGACGATATGTCAAATGACGGAAAACTTATTCTGGGAGATGCCAATGAAACTGACGGCACCGATGAATGGCTTGGTGATGTTGATGAGGTCAAAATCTTCCGCTCGGCTTTAACCGCCGATCAGGTCAAAACCCTTTATAACCAATCATCAGGAGTTGTCTGGGGAGCACTGTCAACTAACGCCTCAGGAGTAACAGACAATTCCAGCGAGCGTTCATACTGTCCTCCAGGGGATACAACCGCCACCTGCTCTCCGATTGGAGAATGGAAGTTTGATGAGAATACAGGTACTACCAGCGTTTATGATACTTCAGGCAACGGTAATACCGGTACCATGAATGGCAGTATGACCGCTGACGACTGGGTACCGGGCAAAGTGGGAAGCGCTCTGGACTTTGACGGCAGCGATGATTACATCAGCGCCGGCAGCAGCAGCTTCGACCCTTCCGCCAGCGATTTCACTATATCTGTCTGGGCTTTCCCCCGCTCCTCAGCCCTTGAAGGTTCTGCTGCTCGTACCCTATTTGCCCAGCAGGACGGAACCGGTACCGGCAGGATTTGGTTACAGATTACCAATTCCAACACAACTTGGGGTAGTTTCCTGGCTGGATCTACAAAAGGCTCAGGTGTAACTGTTGTTTTAAATACCTGGGCGAATGTGGTTTTAGTTCATAACAATAGCGCCGATACCCTTACCTGGTATATCAACGGAGTCCAAGGCAATACTAACTCTACGGTAGCTGTTGAGTCTGCCACTGGTAACTTTATCATCGGGGCACACAAACTCACCACAGTTGGTCGCTACGACGGACTGCTCGACGATATCCGGCTCTACAACTACGCCCGCACCCAAGCCCAAATCGCCTGGGATTACAACCGCGGCGCTCCCGTTGCCCACTACAAGTTTGATGAATGTACCGGAGCTACTGCCTACAATAGCGTCAAAAACGGCAACGGTGATGCGGCCGGCATGAACGGGACGATAACTCCGCAAAGCCTTGATAATACTACCGTCGGCAGTTGCAGTTCCGGCACAGCGACGGAGGTCTGGAATGATGGTACCAACGGAAAAAGAAATTCCGCTTTCGGAGCTGATGGTGATGATGATTATACGACGGTCTCTGATAATGCTAATTTACGGTTTAATACTTCCACTCAAGATTTCTCTGTCTTCGCCTGGGTCAAGAGAGCTTCTGCAACTTCTGATGATTATATCGTCAGTAAAGAAGAAGCAGCCGATGATGGCTGGGTTATTTTGATCGATGCTACCAACGATTTAGTCACCTGCAGTGTAAACTCTACCGATGTCTCCAGTTCTTCAGCAATTACCGATACCAATTGGCATCATGTCGGCTGTACTGTCGATCGGGAAGGCAACGGTCAAGTCTATATCGATGGTAAAGCCAACGGTTCGGCTGTCTCAACCAGTGGTATTACTATGGCAACCACAGGTGCTATGAGCATCGGGGCTAGAGGCTATACTCTCGCCGGAACCTATTTTGACGGTTTAATCGACGACGTGAAGATTTTCAATTATGCCTTGACCGCCCAACAGATTAAAACCATTATGAATCAAGGCGCCGTCAGTTTCGTACCAATTACCGGCTCGCCGTAAATTCACTTAAGAAATCTACCGCCGCAGATTAATACTGTCAAAAGTTCTTCCGGCGCCTGAATCATATTTATCTCCTTGCAACAGTGAATTTTGATAAAAATCAATTTCCCCTGAATCTACACAGGGTCTATGATAACGGCAGTAGGTAATTGATTAAACGATTCTGGAGTCATTTCGAGCGTAGCGAGAAATCCAGCCTCAGCGTAGAATTATTTTTAATGGTTAAGTCTTGGTATGTTTATATCGCCACCAATTATCTTAATTCTGTTTTTTATACAGGCATAACCAATGATTTAAGGAGAAGACTCTGGGAACACCAACAGAAATTTGTTAAAAAGTCTTTTACCTCTCGTTATCGGATCTATAAGCTTATTTGGTTTCAGGAGTTTAATAATCCTATCGAAGCTATAACTATCGAGAAAAAGATAAAAGATTACAGACGAGATAAAAAGCTTAAGCTTATAACCAGTCTCAATCCCAATTTTCAGGATTTAGCTTCGCTTCGCTAGATTTCTCAGTCTCCGCCAGTTGGCGGATCCTTCGAAATGACTAAAATACTTCAACACTAATTCACTTTGATGTATTCGTTATTTTAATAATCCAAACATCAATTTTCTACCCACTGTCTTTATCGGAGACCCATCTACATATTGACACCCTGGAAATATATGCTAAAAAGTATGTATCATTAAAACCCCGCAAAAATCCTTATTGTTATTGCTATATGCCTTGGTTTTATTTTTTCTTTATGCAATTGCCATCAGGAACCATTTTGATTTTGTCCTAAAAGCCCAGACTCCGGCTTCATTTGTATTCACGGCAGCTGGCGACTATGCCGCAGACAACCATGCTACATCTGTTTTGTCAGCAATGAATCCTAACAATTCCTCAGCGAATTTTAATCTTGCTGTCGGTGATTTAAGTTACGCTGATCTTACCCCTGAATCAGCCTGGTGCGATTATGTAAAAAGTAATGTCGGGCTGGAATTTCCCTTTGAACTGGTGGCGGGAAACCATGAGGATGACGGACCGGCGGGAAACAACATTGATAATTTTGTATCTTGCCTGCCGGACAGGATAGGTAATATTTCAGGTACATATGGCAAAGAATTTTACTTTGATTATCCCGTCTCATCACCCATTGCCCGTTTCATTATGATTTCACCGGACTTAAGTTTTACTAGCGGTGGCAATTATAGTTACACAGTTGGCTCTCCCCATTACAACTGGGTTTCAACCGCAATAGACAATGCCCGCCAGACGGGTATCAGTTGGATCGTCGTCGGAATGCACAAAATCTGCATTTCAATGGGACAAAAATCGTCATGCGAAATTTCATCTGATTTGTTTAATTTATTGCTTGATAAAAAAGTTGATCTTATTCTTCAGGGACATGATCATAACTACCAGCGAAGCAAACAGTTGGCCCTTAATTCTTCATGCTCCGAAATAACTGTCTCCGGTTATAATCCATCTTGTGTCGCGGATGACGGTTCAGACAATAATTATACCAAGGGAGCAGGACCAGTTGTAGTGATTGTAGGAACAGGTGGAAATGGCCTTTATAATGTTTCTGCCTCTGATTCCGAATCGGGTTATTTCAGTAGATGGTCAGGAGCAAATAACAATCCGACGTGGGGATTTCTGAAAGTTTCTGCCCAACAGTCAATTTTTACTCTCCAATTTGTCCCTGCCAGTGGTTCATTTACTGACTGGTTTAATATAACAGATACAGTTTTCCCCTCCGATACGCCTACCCCGACCGGCTCCCCGACTCCGACTCTTACTCCCGGCGGCCCGACTCCCACTCCTTCTAACACTCCCACTCCCAGCCCCACTTTGCCGCCAACTCCTACCCCTACTCCCGTAACCGTTCAGACTATCAGCTATCAGGTCAATAGTTCTTCAGCTGATGCCGAAGAAAGGATATCTAGCGGAGCAGTTGATTTGACATCAAGCGATATGGAATTGGGAGCTGACGGCTCCAATCCTCAAATAGTCGGATTGAGATTCGCATCTGTTAACATTCCAAAGGCAGCCGGCATAATTAATGCCTATCTGGAATTTGAAGTCGATGAAACTGGATCCTCTGCCACCTCTGTTACCATTTCAGGCGAGAATGCTGACAATCCACTTCTTTTTACTACAGGCAATAAAAATATATCAAACAGGCTAAAAACTGCTTCCCAGGTTGCCTGGAATAATATCCCAGCCTGGAACACTGTCAATGCCAAACAGCAGTCTCCTGATATTTCCTCAATAATTTCTGAAATCGTCACTCGCCAGGGCTGGCTTCCGGGCAATTCCCTGGTCATTATGATAAGTGGCAGCGGCCGCCGCACGGGAGAAAGCTACAACGGAGAAACGGCAGCAGCTGTTAAACTATTTATAACTTATTCCAGCGAACCCCCACCTACACCGACAATGACGCTAACTCCTACAATCACGCCAACTCCTAGCGTTACTCTGACCCCGACCCAGACTCCTATTCCTACTCTGACTCCTCCTCCGAGTAATACTCCCATTCCCACGGCTACTTTGCCGCCTTCTCCTACTCCCACAGCGGTTGTTTCAACCGCTGTCAGCTCTCGGGTCAATAGCTCCTCAGATGATGCCGAAGAAAGGATATCAAATGGCAGAATCGATTTGACATCTTCCGATTTGGAATTGGGAGCTGACGGTTCTAATCTTCAAATAGTGGCTATGAGGTTTAACAATATCCAGATTCCCCAGAGTTCAACCATCGTAAATGCCAGTCTGGAATTTGAAGTCGATGAAGTTACTACAGCCAATACCTCAGTCACCATCAGCGGCCAGTATTCTGATCATGCTTCTAATTTCACTACCGGCACTAAGAATATCTCGCTTAGGCCGCAGACTTCATCCCAGGTCCCCTGGAGTAATATCCTGTCCTGGAATACAGTCAGCTCCAAACAGCAGTCTCCTGATATTTCCTCAATTATATCTGAAATCGTCAGTCGTCCCGGCTGGATTCAAGGTAATTCACTGGTCATCACCATTTCAGGCTCCGGCCGGCGTACGGCCGAAAGCTTCAATGGCGAATCAGCCAATGCTCCCAAACTGACTGTCATTTATAAAAATTAGGGACGTGGATCCATCAGGGTAACTTTAACCTGTATCTTCTGAATCCATCACCATAAGCGATAAAATGAAAAAACTGCTTTTTTATATTTTTATTTTAACTATTTCTCTTTTGGCAATCAGCGGATCCATTGGCACTTTATATTATTATCTCCGCTTTTCGGCTGCGCAAAAACAGCTCAAACAGATCAGTGTGGAAACGGAAGATGACGTCAGGAATCTGGTTGCCCGGGTCGGCCGATTGATGCAACTGCCTTCTCAAGAACTGCCGACAGTCATGACCGTTACCGACAGTGACAGATTGAAAAATGTCAATTTCTTTGCCAATGCAAGGATCGGTCATAAACTCCTCATCTACCCGGAAGCTCACAAGGCCATTCTCTTTGATCCTATCCAAAACGTTATTATCGAAGTCGCCCCTTATAATGTACCGACCGTTACTCCCGAAATAGCTACAGCCTCGGGAGAGTCAACGGATTGACAAAGTTCTAAAAATCGTTATCCTGATTTGGTATGGCGCTTAACGAATACGACTTCAAAAAAATCGGACTTTTCCTCCTTTATCTGCTTATCTTTTTTGCCGCCGTATCAGGTTCAGTCGGCTCCCTGTTTTATTATTCCAAATATAAAGACACGGAGGAAAGACTGAAGCAGGCCACTTTAGCCTCCGGTGACAATGTCAATGCCATTATCGCCAAGGTAGGCAAGCTGATTAAACTGCCGGAAGACGAACTGCCGACAATCGCCACTATTTCCGATTTGGACAAATTAAAAGGCCAGCCTTTTTTCGCCAGGGCCAAAGTCGGCGATAAAGTATTACTCTATACCCAGGCCAAAAAAGCCATTCTTTATGATCCCAAGGACAATGTCATTATCGAGGTCGGCCCATTGGTTATGCCGTCAGGCAGCCCTGCTCCATCTATTTCCGGAAAGTCCGAGCTCACCCGGGTTTCCGCCACCCCTGCAGTTGCCGGAGCCTCCGTCTCAGCCGGTATTCAGGTGGCTATCCTCAACGGTACTAAAGATGACAGCCTGGCCAATACTTTTGCCCGGGATTTAGCCAAGAAAATGCCGGAAATCCTGATTGTTTCCAGTGCCAAAGCCAAAATAGATTCCTATGAAAAAACTCTTATTGTTGATCTATTCTCACAAAAATCTAGAGATCTGCCGGAATTAGCCAAAGCCGCGGGAGCGGAAATTGCTGACCTTCCGCCAGGTGAAACAAAACCCTTAAATGCGGATATCCTAATCATTCTCGGCCGCGACCTTCTGGCCCAACCTTGACGACAACCTCGACGATCCCGGATCGTCGTAGCTATGACGATCCGGGAAAAATTGCAGTAACTGTATTTAATTCCCCGTCAGTCTTTCATATTTCTTGATTTGTTCAATCCGGCGGCTACCGGCTTTATCTGTCGTCAACTTGACATACATAATGGCATTCAATATAATAAAACTATGCAAAATTCTTATTTTCCGTCTACCGTTTCTGCCCGTGAAATTCAAAGGGGATATAAAAAAATTCTCGAAAAGGTTAAAAAAACCAGGAAACCAATCGTTGTAATGACTGATAACAAGCCTCAAGCCGCAATAGTCAGTCTTGATATACTTGAAGAATACAATAAATTCAAATCAGATCAGGAACTATTTTCTATCATAGATAAACTGCAGGCAAAAAACCGCGATAAAGATCCGGCTAAGGTATTAAAGGATGTGACTGAAGTAGTCGAAGAAGTAAGACGTGAATTATATGAGAAAGAAAAGACCAAAAGCAGTTATTGATACCAATCTCTTTGTCAGCGGTTTAATTTCCCCTCACAGTCTTCCATCTCAAATTATCAGAGCCTGGCGCGGAAAACGGTTCAAACTCATCACCTCCATGACTCTCTTAGAAGAATTAGCTGATGTTTTACATCGTCCTAAAATGACCAGGTATGGTTTTTCTGAAGAAAAAATAATCATTATCATTAAATCCATGGAAAAACTGGTTTTGGATATACCTGATTCCAAACTGCCGATTGATTTAAGGGATCCGAAAGATAAACATGTACTTTTATGCGCGGTGAAAGGAAAAGCTGATTATTTAGTTACCGGAGATCAGGATTTATTGGTCCTGAAAAATGACAATCGGATTAAACCCGTAGAGATTGTTACTGTTTCTGAATTTATAGCTAAAATTCTTTAATTCCCCGTCAGCCGTTCAAATTCCTTAATCTGTTCGACCCGACGCCTGTGCCGGTCTTCGGCGGAAAAAGGAGTTGTCAACCAAATCTTTAATATTTTCTTAGCTTCATCCTCAGTCAGATTATCTCCTGAAAGAGCAATGATATTGCTGTTATTATGCTCTCTTGATTTTACGGCCATTTTTTTGTTATAGACTGCTGCTGCCCTGGCTCCATGGATTTTATTGGCGGCAATCACCATGCCCACAGCTGACCGGCAGATGAGGATACCAAAGGCTTCCTTGCCATCCCGTTCATCATCTGCCACTTGCTCGGCCACCCGGAAGGCAAAAGCCGGATAGTCGTCTCCCTCCTCCAATTTTTCATTGCCCATGTCCTGATATTTATAATTCCACTCGGGAAGCCACTTCTTGATCTTCTCTCTCAACTCAAACCCCCCATGATCCGCTCCTAAATAGATCATATGATTAGATGATTTCCAAACATCCAAAGTTCTTTAACTAGCTTTCGGGAGATATTTTGATCAAAAAGTAATTTCATTAAGGAGCGATTATTGATGACCTCTCTCTGTCTGAGGCATAAGTCAGGACTGCTTTAATATCGTCTTTAGTCAATTCAGGAAAATCTTCAAGTATTTCATTTCGTGTCATACCGGAAGCCAGCATTTTCAATACGTCATATACCGTAATTCTCATGCCCCGGATAGTCGGCTGCCCTCCCCGTCTGCCGGCGTTAATAGTAATAATATTCTTGTATTTCATCTTTTTAATTATACCTCATTTGCTTCATTAGACAAGATTATGGCTTAGCTCAATACTTCTTTTTCAACTAAAACCCCCCATGGTCAGCTCCAAAATAAATCATTGTTTTTTTACTTTTTCAATTTTATGTCCTCCGAATTGGTTCCGCAGTGCTGCAATAACCTTTCCGGCATAGGTTGGCACTCGTTGCGTTTGTTTGCGGGTCTTTACCGCAGCCTCAATTGCCGGAATTTCCGCTTTGAGTTCTTTGGCTGTTTCAATTGTCCACTCCCCGGTTGAACCTCCCCCGACTTTACCTTCGATTGCTTCAAGGTTAGGATAATCCCGGAAAGCCTTGACCAGCAAATCCATCAGCCACCCCCGCACCACACTGCCTTTTGACCAATTGACGGCCACTTTCTGTAAATCCAATTTGTATGGAGACTTTTTCAAAAGTTCAAAGCCTTCAGCAATTGCCTCCAGCATGCCGTATTCGACTCCGTTATGCACCATTTTGACGAAATGTCCGGCCCCGGATTGTCCGAAATAAGTGACATCTCCGCTCGTTCCAGCCATTGCTTCAAAATAGGCTCTTACTTTTTCAAAAACATCTCTCTCTCCGCCCACCATGATACAGGCTCCTTTGCGGGCTCCCTCCAAGCCACCCGAAGTCCCCGCATCCAGAAAATGAATCCCTTTTTCTTTTAAAAAGTTATATCTTCTAACACTATCTTTATAGAAAGAATTGCCTCCATCTATAACAATATCCTCTTTTTCTAATCCATTCTGTATCAGTTCTTCGATGACTTCATCAACTGCCTGCCCGTGCTCCACCATCAGCCAGATTATCCGGGGTCTTGGTAATTTTTCGATAAACTCTTTGTAAGAATATGCTTTAGTCAAAATCCGGCCATTTTTAACCTGCCCGGCCAATTCATCCATCTTGCCGGCGGTCCGGTTAAAAACAACCGCTTCAATCCCCTTCTCAACCAGATTGAAGACCATCGCCTGCCCCATTTTGCCTAAACCGATAAAACCCAACTTCATCTTCCTAAAGTATAACAAAAAAAGAACCCATGCTATAATTCAGTCAAATTTTATGATTATTCTATTATTATTTCTGATTCTGACTTCCGTATTTGTCGCCTTTGCCATTCAGAATAATTTCGGCGTTGATTTGACCCTGGCTAATCTGAAATTTACCGGCATCTCATTTCCTTTAATAATCTTAATCTCTCTCGCAGCCGGTTTCCTGCTGGCACTTATCACCTCCGCGATCGACTATTTTCTGGCCCTATTTAAGCTTCGCCGCTTGGACCGTGAGTATAGCGAGGTTAATAAAGGTTATAATCAGATCGTGAAAAGACTTCTGGCTTTGGAAACCGAGATGGATAAAATCAGGAAAGCCAAAAACATAAAAACCGTCTCCGAAGACGATTCGCTATGAGGCTTCTGCTTTTCCTCTGGAAGATACTGCCGTTTTCCCGAAAACTACAGCTTCTTCTGATGCGCCTTCTCCAGGATGAATTCCTGATCGGTGTTTCCGGGGTAATTCTAAACCAAAAGGAGGAAATTCTCCTTTTTAAACATTCCTACCGCCAGATCCCCTGGTCGCTGCCCGGAGGGTATCTCAAAGGCAAGGAACATCCCAGGGAGGGACTGCAAAGGGAAATCTTTGAAGAATCAGGGCTTACGGTGAAAATCAATCAAGTTCTCAAGACCCGTACCGACCGCCAAACTGCCAGATTGGAAATCTGCTATAAAGGAAGCTTTTATGGAGGCTTTTTTAAACCATCTTCCGAAGTCACGGCTGCCAAATTTTTCCCCCTCGACAAACTGCCCCTTATTCCCCGCGACCAGCTCCTCCTCATCCAAAAAGCCAGCCTTACTAAAAACAAAGGTTAAAAACCCTCTAATCGAGTTTTGCTTCCCGGTAGTAGGTCATAAATCGTACTTCTTGCCGCAATCCCCTTATTTTTTCTTTCTCTTGAAGTCAGTTTTTTCAACCAACCTTCTGATTAAACCGGCTGCTTCAGGCATGAATTCATCTTCTCCTGTCAGTATTAAATAACCCCGCTTTTCATCAAAGCTTATTCTCAATTCAATTCCTGGTATTCTCTCTGTGACAATTTTAAATATGGCAAAACCGTCCCCTTGATCTTCAACAGTCATTGAAAACCCTTTCCCATTAGGATTAGCTCTTAATATCTTAGCTATATCTCTCACTCTTTCTCTTCTGGCTGCCATACTTATGGAATTACCCTCAAGCGAAACCGGTAAAATATCTTTATCATCTGCTCTGGATAGAATAGGCTGCAAATTCGCCACTGCCCTTTCCTTATTTAATTGTTGTTTAAATTCATCAGCAGTTAACTGTCTTTCGATGGTTAGTCCCTCCTGTTTGGGTACGGCTGCTTTTGCCCTTTCTTTAATGCTTAATGGTGGGTATTCTTTCCCTAATGCTTCGAGGAATTCTTTATCTGGATCATCTCTTTTTGGGTTAGATATATAAACCGGAGGCCTGGAAAATCCCGTTTCAGGCAGTCCTCTTTTCACCTCATCCGCCGTAGGCTTTGCTGCTTCAGTTGGATGTCCTGGCTTTTCTGCGCTATTTGCCATAATTAATTCTATATCCACTTCCGCCCGTCGCGTTCAATAAGCGTATCCGCCTCTTTCGGCCCCCGACCTGCTGGCATATTCGGCATTGACTTGACCGTATGTGTTTTCTGAAAAAATAATCGGCTTTTTTGGATATCTTGTTCTCATCAGCTTCAGTACCCTTGTAATAAAATATAATTTCAGAGCGCTAGTAAATGGCTCGGGTAAACTTGTCTCACTTATAAATTTAGCTCGTTTTAATAATTCGACAATAATTGCCGGTTTTAACCTGGAAAATAATCTTTCAAATTCCGGCGGTACTGGCTTACCCTTCTCCAATGTAATACCCGAATCATCAAGCTCTGACTGATAAAATAGCACCAATCCTGACCGTAAATCTTCTTCCAGATCCACTAATGCATCATATCTTACCCAAGTTCTGAAAAGTTCTTCGACATGATCATTTCCTTTTCCTCCTAATTCCCTGTCAAAAAAAAGCTTGGAGAATATCTGAAATCCTGACATGCTTGCATATAAGTGTCTTTTTCGAAGTTTTTCATCATCAAGCGGTCCGCCAATTCCAACTGCCTCCAGATCCCATGTAATCCCCTGAATTATTTCTTCCATTGAGCTGAGTATAGAATTTTTTTTACCGGTTTCTAATCCTTCAAGTGATAAAGGTAATAACACAGCATGTGGAAAATCCGGATTATCTTCGATTTTCAGAGAATCAGCATATCTTTTTATGACTTCCAATTCTCTTTGAACTATCTTTGAAGCCATTTCGGGTGAATTTCCATTATCAACTTTATCCTCTATTGCGCGGACATAAGCATACATTTTTACGGTTCTATCCTGGACTTCCACTCCGAGACCAGGATATATCCCGATCAAACGAACCCCTATTCTGCCCGCCATCACTTCTTCATGATGGAAAATCCTCTCATTTGCCTGTTTCAAAATATCGTCCGGAGGCAATGGCCTATTACTATATAAATTTTCCAAGCTCATATTGCTATCGATTGATAGAATATCAGGGGGAATTTTACACTAAATCAGTATTTAATCAAAATAGGTTTACTTCCCATCCACTCCCGCCCGTCGCGCTCGATCAACTCCTCCGCCTCTTTCGGCCCCCGGCCATCGGCCGGATGGTCTGCCAGCACAGTATTCAAAAGAATGATACAATTCATATCGATGTTCATCATCCTGATCGCCCTGTTCTTTCTGTTGATTTCGCCTGTCCACGCCCAAACAACGGGCTTTTCCAAAACCATCGCTATCAATGCTTCTATTGTCAACTCTTCCTATCAAAACCTTGGTCCTTTCAATATCAGAGGCATGATGCTGACATCAGCCAACAACTCTGTCTATAGCCAACTGGAAAACATTAAAAACAGTGGTTTCCCGATTACTGATTTCTCCTTAGGCATTGGTTCCATCTCTTTCTTAAATAATCTGGATATTGCCAGGTTGAAAAATATCGGTGTGACTATATTATCTTACAACCCCGAAGGCGGGCATACTCCGGCAGCTGAATTTAAAGAGCGTTTTACTGATAGTGATAATAATCCGCTGGTGCAATTTGCCAAATGGGGAGAAAACAATGGCTTTAAAACTTTCTGGGCCCCCTTAAGAAATGATGCTGATTCTACTCCAGACAGTGTTATCAAAAGAATTTATGCAGCCGGTATGGATGGCCTCGGACTTCAGGAACAGCAGTTTATTGAAAAAAGCTGTCCTTCTGTTCGCACGGTTAAAGTTAAGGAAACCTTAAATCGGCACCGCCAACTTGCCGGCAAACCAATCGAAACTACAGTGCAGATTATGGCTAACCGTTGTTTGAGAGCTGATAATGTAAGTTGCGCAGATGCAATTGTTTACCCTTACCAGCATTGTCAGTTGTTTGTAAATAATATCAAAGATGAAATTAACGCTCTTGGCGTTTGGCCCTCTACTGATGATCTTAATTTTATCAAAACTCTGCGGTCGGATTCGCTGTTACCGACTGCATCCATAACTCCCACACCAACCTCTCCGACGATCACACCATCACCAACCGTAACTCCAACCGTAGTACCAATAACTGTCGTTGCTTGCAACAAGAAAAAATACGGCGATGCCGACTGCGACGGCAAGATATCCGGTATCGATTATTCCATTTGGCTAAACAGCCAATGTTATCCCCACCAGGGCAAGGTGTGTCTTGACCTGAGAGCAAATTTCAATCAAGATAAATATGTAGACGGATTGGATTTTGTGATATGGTTAAATAATAGAGGCAAAAATTAGCTTTCTAGCAATTCAGATTTCACCTAACCGTATTAACACTGCCTATCTTAATATTCCTCTTGAATCAGTATCCCGGCAGGTAGAATTAGTAGAATTAGGGACGGTCCTTGAATTTGGCTTTCTGACAGTCCGCAAATGAAGCAGTTTCCAATTATACCATCCACTTCCGCCCGTCGCGTCCTATCAGCTCTTCCGCCTCTTTCGGCCCCCGGGATCCGGCCGGATAAGGCTGCGGGCGTTTGACCGGCCGATATCAGCCTGTTGATTTCCTGCCTAATTGCAGGGACAAATTCAGGAAAAACTTTTTCAATTGACCGGCAGTCACCGCTTTTATCATTTTCGGGAGGATATTAATTTCTTTTACGGCAAATGCCAGATCGGAACTTAGAAGCCAGGGGTCAGTCTCCATATTAAATTTAACTCTGGCCCCTTCTATCAAATCCCAGATAGTGAATTCTTTTAAAAGAAAATATAAATCAGTTATATCTTTAGAGGTACTTCTTTGATGTATTGCGGCAAACTTATTGATAGCTATATCAAGAAGACTATCCACAGCAATTGACTTATAAATTAATCCTTTCTCAACTCGTTTAGGAGGATAATAGCCGAAATCAACTTTTAAAGTGGACCTATCCTTAAAGTAAAACATATAAAAATGGACAAACCCCTGCTGTCGGGATTTAAAAGTAAAACCCACCTCCTTAGCCATCCTGCTTATTTCTGACCTGACCTGTTGGCTGCTGAATTCTTTTTCGGAAAAAAAATCCAGGTCCTCTGAATAACGGTGTTTTAGGTAAAATTCAGAAAGGGCTGTTCCGCCTGTAAAATAAAAATTCGAACGGATGAAATCCGACTTTCTTATTTGATCGAAAATGAGTTTTTGCTCTGGTGTGAGGATCGACATTTGTTCCATATCAAAAGCTCCAATAAATGTCTCTGCGGTTCATAAAGGTCTAATCTGTCCCAGTATTTTTTGACGTCAGCCAGTTTTATTTTCTCTTTTCCCGGCCCGTAATTAATCATCCGTTCCAAAATCTTGATCCGGCCTTCTTCGGTCTTCTTCAACTCATTGATATCATAATCCCAGATATAAACCATATGCCTCTATTATACCACCCACTTTCTCCCATCTCTCTCAATCAGATCAAAAGATTCCTTCGGCCCCCATGAACCGGCCGCATAATTGGGAAAACCGGGCTTACCCTGATTCTCCCACATCTTTATGATGCTGGTGATATATTCCCAAGTGGCCGCAAAACCCCGGGCTGTGGCAAACAAAGTTTGGTCGGCCATCATTGTATCCATAAGTATTTTTTCATAAGAATCCGCGATTTCCCTGTGAAATGACGTTGAGTATGAAAAGTCCATATCAACCGGTTTGATTTCATAAGACAGGCCGGGGATTTTGGCCAAAAACCTCAAGGATATGCCTTCTTTCGGCTGAACCTGGATGGTTATGGCATTGGCTCCCCCTTCCGGTAATTTAAACTGGCTGAAAAATTGAGATTGGCGGTTTTTGAGCTGGATATCGATTCGGGTAACATCTTTGACCAAACGCTTGCCTGTCCTTAAATAGAAAGGTACTCCTTTCCAGCGTTCATTGTCGATAAACAGCTTAAAAGCCACATATGTCTCCGTCAGCGAATCGGGCAAAACATCTTTTTCTTCCCTGTATCCGACTGTCTCTTTTCCCCCCAATACTCCCCGTCCGTATTGTCCCCTGACTATATAATCAGGATTGTCAGCACCTCTGATTTTTTTCAAAACCTCAACGCGCATTTCCCTGATATCCGCCGCTATCATACTTTTGGGTTCCTCCATGGTTATATATGCCAGAATAGCCATCAGATGGTTTTGTGCTACATCCTTCAAAGCGCCGACTCCCTCATAGAATTTGCCCCGTCTGCCCACACCTTCGCTTTCGGCCAAAGTTATCTGCACATGGTCGATAAAATCCTTATTCCACAAATATTCCATCAGATTAGCAAAACGGAATGCCATGATGTTCTGGATTGTTTCTTTAGCCAGGTAATGGTCAATGCGGTAAATCTGCCTTTCCTCAAATGTCTTAGCCAGTTGTTCCTCGAGCTGTTTAGCCTGATTAAGATCCTTGCCGAAAGGTTTTTCGATTAAAATCCTCGTCCATCTGCTGCTCCCTTGGCCGCAGCCTTCGGCTAACTTGGTCGTATTGAGATAGGCAAGGATGGTTGCGTAATTTTGTGGCGGTGTGGCCAGGTAAAAAAAACGGGTGATGCAGGCTCCGATTTCTTTATCAAACTGGGAAAGCCGCCCGATCAGGCTGTTATAAGTGGCTTCATCTTCAAACATACCCTGCTGGTAAAAAACGTTCTTGGCTAATTTTTTCCAGATTCCCTCTTTAATTTCTCCGCTTCGGGAAAATTTTATCACAGCCTCTTTCATCATCTGGCGGAATTCCTCATCGGAAAATTGCCGCCTGGCCACACCCACGATAAAAAAGCGGTCGGGCAAAATGCCCTGGTCGAGAAGGTTATAAAGGGCCGGCATCAATTTCCTGGCCGTCAAATCACCGGTGGCGCCGAAAATGACCATGACAAAGGGGGATATAGTCTTGTATCCCCCAAAAGGGGAAATCATTTCCTGCATAACGATTAATATACCAGATATTCATTCTCTCTCCAATGAGCTCGACGATCCGGGATCGTCGTAGGTATGACGATCCGGGAAAATTTGCATTTTTTGGGAGAGGAATTAATTCTGGAAATTCTGAAACAGCGGAATGTTCAGGCCGGTATTTTCCAAAAAAGGAATCTTCCCGATAATCTCATAATATTTGTCCAAAAACAGGCTGTATTTGCCGGCTATCAAAACCGCGCCGAAAGCAATCAGTACCAATCCTGCCAGTTGTGACAGACGGTGAAGAAAGTTTCTGTGGCTGCGGATGAAGTCATAAACGCGGTGGAAAAAAAGTCCTCCCAGGATAAACGGGAAAGAAACTCCCAGTGAATAAACAAATAATAGGCTCATTCCCTCAAAGACTGTCTTGGAGTTTGAGGAAAGCAAAAGAACCGAGGCCAGGATCGGCCCGATGCAGGGTATCCAGCAGAGGGCACTGGCAATTCCGGCGATCGTGGCTGACAGATAGCCCAACTTAGCCAGTCTCCTTTGGACCACCCAGGCATAATCGAATTCCAGGGAGGGGATCTTTATCCTGCCCAACTGCATCAGGCCCAAAATCACCATCAGACCTCCGCTGATTTTGAGAAGCAAAGGCAATTGATTTTTAAGAAAAAGCCCGATAAAGGAACCACTTGCCCCAAGGAGGGTAAACACTATGGCAAATCCGGCGGCGAAAAATATGGCGGATATAAAGACACGCTTGCGTGCCGCAAAATCTTCCAAGCCGTAAAGATCGGCAAAAGTATAGCCGGTGATGATGGAAAAATATGAGGGAAACAAGGGGATCAGGCAGGGAGCCAGGAAAGAAATCAGGCCAGCCAGGAAAATTCCCCAGTATTTAAGCGCATTTACGGAAAATACTTTAAAAAAAGGCGTTGACTTCTCTTTCAATTGCCGGATATTTATGGGGGCCGGGGACTCTTCCTTACAGCCTGCCAGCTCGGATAGTTTAGGAAGCGGTATCGCTCCTTTATATTGCTTGCCGCTTACATCTTCCCAGGTTGGGTAAGCTGTAATTCCTTTGCTGTCGCACACAGCCCTGCTTTCATCATTTAAATCGCATTCCACATACGGCACTTGGGCAAAACTTTCACCGAAATATGACTTTTCCAAAGCGCAGGCACTGCAGCCTCCCCGTCCGTACATGGTGAAATTTTTCTCGGAAAGGCACTGCGCCAGCTTCCCCGGTTCCACCGGAGTTTCCGTCTGGGCCTTAACCGTTGAAGGAATCAAAATAAATAAAGCGGAAATCAAAGAAACTAATAAGCGCATGAATCAATAATAAAGACAAATCACACTGTTATGCAAATTAAAGGTTTTTGTATTATTGGGAAGAGTTCCGCTTATAAAGCTTTGCCCTTGAAGGTGAAAAATTCGAGGATACGCTGGAATAAAGACAATAAATTACTGCTATTAGTTTGTCCTGAGGTCTCCGCAGTTGATGACGGTACCGGGGAGGCTGGCGGCGAGGGTGTCATTGATATACAGGTAAAAAACCATACATTTTTTGACTTATTCGTATATTCTCCGCAAACAGTGTTTCCATTACATACATATTCCAACCATCCCAAGCTTCCATCTTCTTGCTTAACGCAAAGAGCAGCACTCTTATTGTCATTAATGCATCCAGTTGTATTTACAGGAGAACATGGTTTTAGTGTTGGGACAGCCGGAGTAGGAGTCGAAATGACAACACAGGGATCAGGATTTTTTTCAGTTATTTTTTCGAAATGCGGGAAATTCACCAGTCTGCCTTCATTAGCGTCGCAACATTTATAGCCGGCGTTCTCTTTATGCCGCCCTACACACACTGAAGAATGCTGAACCCAGCAACTGTCGGCATCAAAACATTCCTTTTCGTTTTTAGGAACTCCGGGAGTAGGGGTGGATCCGCATGTACTTCCCTTTTCGAAATGCGGATAATTCCTTCCTCCTTCAATGGAAGGGCAACAAATATAACCGCTATTTGTCTCTTTTATACCTACACAAAAAGAAGATTTGGCAACCCAACAGCCGTTGCAATAGTCAGGGTCTTTAGCCCGGGTGGGTGTAGCTTTTGGCGTTATATTATCAGCTGGTTGTGTCGGAGGTGGTGGACTGCCGCAATCGGCACTAATTAAACACTCATCAAAATCAGGATTGCATAATCCCACCCGATCAACACATCTGTTTTG
>Ga0209211_10002767_pt1 | contig 29643 bp, 28 predicted proteins | sample RifGroA2_FD_183992 | JGI IMG/M metagenome (GOLD analysis project Ga0209211, IMG submission 183992) | Groundwater microbial communities from Rifle, Colorado, USA - Groundwater A2 (SPAdes) (version 2) | ecosystem: Environmental > Aquatic > Deep subsurface > Groundwater | place: Rifle, Colorado...
GACTTCGATCCCCTCAATTTCAAAAAGCTTCTCGGTTGCAAACGTTGGTCCGAACCCTTTATACTTCAGGCGGTATAACTCAATAATTCTATCCTTAAACTTCTTTGGCAGTTTGCGATTCGATTCTCTTCCGCGAGACCTATGCTGTATTCCTCCATCCCCTTCTTCTCGTATCCGCTTTACTATCCGACGTATCTGCCGCTCACTTAATGAAACTATCTCTGCGGCCTGGGCCTGCGTTAACACTCCTTCAAGTACTTTGTGAATTATATGTACACGCTTTAAATCCTTCTGCTTTACCATGATTATGTCCTTCCCCGCCATCCTGCCTCCTTTGTTTAAAAGAGCCAGTATAGCAACTACCCTTACAGGACATTTCTACTTTGGTAATATAGGACATTATCATTTTGGTGTAACACAGATAGTTTTTTTCTTGACACCGCATTTTAAACTGGTATATAGTTGACTCATGTTTTACGCAAATCCGATTATAGTGACTAAGGGACTTCTTAACGCCGCCTGGCATATAAATGCCGTGGCCGGAGGGGGATTCTATTAGCTTTTAACGGATAAATTAAAGAATACTCAAAAGGCCACGGAATAAACCCCGTGGCCTTTTTTTATTTACCATGAATTATATGCTGAATGGAGGTGTGACATGAGATGGGACGCGGAAAAATATGATTCGACAAAGGCGCCGCAGGTTGACGCCGGCAGGGAGCTGATTGCCATGTCAAAAATCCGGGACACGGATTCAATACTCGACATAGGCTGTGGCACTGGAAAATTGACAATGGAGCTTGCACATCTTGCATCAGGAGGCAATGTCACCGGCATTGACCCCTCTACTGAGATGCTCGAAAAGGCAAAAGAGATATCTTTGACAACCGGCAATGTGTTGCTGCTGACCCTCCCTGCCCAGGAGATGAAATTTGACAGCGACTTTGATCTCATATTCTCCAATTCAGCACTCCAGTGGGTGAAGGAGCAGGAACAGGTGATGAAGCTTGCTTACAGGGCCTTAAAGGACGGCGGCAGGATAGCAGTCCAGCTACCGGCTAAGGACTTCTGCTGGGAAATGATGGATAATATTTACAGCACAATTTCCACACTCGGACTTGAGGCGAGATACGAAAAAATGGAATCCCCGTGGAGGTTCCCCTTAAAGGACGAGTTTGCTGGTTTTTTGAAAGACGCCGGCTTTGGTAACATAGACACATTTTACAGGGAATACAAACTTGTGTTCGAGAGCATAAACGATGTGTGCTGCTGGGCCGAATCGGCAGCCTTAAGACCATACCTGGCGCTTTTGGATGAAAAAATGCAGGAGCGTTTCAAGTACGCGTTTGCAATGGGTTTTGAAAACTACCGGACTGAAAGAGGCATAGAGTTCGGCTTCAGAAGGCTCTTTGCGTTTGCGGGAAAATGAGAAAGGAGTTCCTATGAAAATATATCAGGTAGACGCTTTTACAGACAGGATCTTTTCAGGCAACGCGGCAGGGGTTTGTATGCTGCCTGAGACAAGGAATGACACCTGGATGCAAGATGTTGCGGGTGAGATGAATTTGTCTGAGACCGCTTTTCTCATAAGGCGGAATGACGGTTTCAGTCTGAGATGGTTTACTCCTAAAAAAGAGGTTGACCTTTGCGGCCATGCGACTTTGGCTAGCGCGCATATTTTGTGGGAAACAGGGACGCTGCAACCGGACACGGAAGCAAAATTCTTTACGAAAAGCGGGCTGCTTACTGCATCAAAGAAAGGAGATTTCATTGAACTGGATTTCCCTTCGGAAGAGGACATGGAAGCACCGGCTCCCATGGAGCTTCTGGATGGATTGAAGGTGAAGCCCGTATATGTAGGCAGAAACCGGATGGATTACATTGTGGAGGTTGGGTCTGAAGATATTGTGAGGAATCTTGGCCCCGACATGGAATTGTTAAAGAGAATTGATACGAGAGGCATAATTGTGACTGCCAAATCTGATGCGCCTGAATATGACTTTGTATCAAGATTTTTTGCGCCGGCCTATGGCATTCCCGAAGACCCGGTCACCGGTTCAGCACATTGTTGTCTTGGACCGTATTGGAAAAGGAAATCAGGCAAAAATGAATTCAGGGCATTTCAGGCTTCGCAGAGAGGCGGGTCCCTTCTGTTATAATCAACTATGGACCTTTACCTGATAGACGGGAATTCATACTTTTACAGGGCATTTCACGCCATAAGGTCATTGACCAATTCAAAGGGCTTCCCTACCAATGCGATCTATGGCTTTACCAACATGATCTTCAAGATAATCAGGGAAAAGAAACCCGGTGCCATAGCCATAGTTTTTGATTCCCCTGTCCCTACTGAAAGGCACAGGATATATGAGGAATACAAGGCGCACAGGCCCGAGATGCCCGGCGACCTGGTACTTCAGATACCCTTTATGAAGGAGATAATAAAGGCGTTTAATATGCCTGCATTTGAAATGCCCGGCTATGAGGCTGATGACATTATCTGCACCATCGCAAAAAAGGCCGCATCACAGGGCGCCGGGGTTTTTATAGTGAGTGGCGACAAGGACATGATGCAGGCTGTTGGAAACGGCATAAGGATTTACGACCCCATGAAGGACGTAATTATTGATGAAAAATATGTGGTCGAAAGGTTTGCACTGCCGCCGGAAAGGGTGCCGGAACTGATGGCCCTTACCGGGGACGCCTCGGACAATATACCCGGAGTAAAGGGCATAGGGGAAAAGACTGCACGGGAACTGCTTCTTAAAAGCGGCGGCCTGGATGAAATCATTAACAATCCCGGAAAGGTGAAAAATGAACGGATCAGGAAAATGATAATTGACAGTCTTGAAAATATAAAGCTCAGCAGGACGCTCGCGACCATTGACACAAACCTGCCTGTAGATGTAAAGCTCAGCGATCTTGCCCTGAAAGAGCCTGACTGGTCGGCACTCCTGCCCATGTTTATAGAATTCGAATTCAAGAGCCTTATCAAACTCGCACCTTCAAAAGGTCATACCCCAAGGGGCCAATATACGGCCATCACGGACAAAAAACAGATACTCGAATTTTTGGGAAAAAAGTAAGCCTGCCATTTCATGCAACTGGCAGGTTTATTTAATGGTTATACTGACACCTTCAGTTATTAATAAAAAGACTTTTTTGCCAGGCTCGACCTCTAAAAAACGAGGTGCGACCTCAACTGCTGCCGAACCAGGTGCAGCACCTGGAGGGGCGCTTGCCTTTGGAGAATCCAGTATCCCATTTATACCCAATTTGTTGTCTTCACTGTCGATGGCATAGCCATTTATTCGTATGCCATTCGGCTCTTTTGAATTTGAGCATATTATTTTAGTTGCCTTGAAGAAAGCTCTTTTTACAGTCAGATCTGCAAGAACATCACCCAGCACAAGGCAATCTTTTATCGGGATTTCATTGCCTCCGACTGCAACCGGGTTTCTGGAGGCCCTTATTGCAAAAAAAGGATTGGGGTTGCTCTGTACTGCATATATTCCATTTATGATCACCCCTTCCATTCTCGTCCCTGCAGGAATCTTTATTTCCGTTGCATTCAGGTGCCCTGCGAAAACAAGTATCAGACATACGACAATTATCATTTTATTCATATCAATAGCTCCTTTTCTAACATGCTAAATTATAATAGCAATTTAGATAAATATCCAGATACTGCTGGTCAAAAAAGAATTGGGGTCAGACTTGACTTTTGACTTTTTGCTTCACTTTTAGAAATAAAAGGCGGGGGCTTCCGGATTTTCCGGATTTTAATTTGACATGGGATTTTGAAGTGATATAATTTGAACAAATAGTTGGAAAGGAGGAATATATGCCAAAAGTGATTACGTATGAGTGCGATACATGTGGGTGTGAGGTTGTTGTTACCGAGGCCACGGATACCCAGTTGAGTCCGCTTTATTGCTGCGGCGCCGAGTTGCAGGAAGTGTCCTGCGTGGAAAAACCCGCAAGACAAAAAAAGAAGGCAGTGAAGAAGGTCGCAAAGGCCACACCCAAAAAAGCCGTAAAAAAGCCGGCAAAGAAAAAGTAATTGGCAACCCGAAATGTGAGGTTTGCATCTGTACGGGAAGGCATCCCCGCTTACAGGACAGGGCCGCTTAATTGGGGTATGAATTGTCCTTAATGCGTAAACTTATCTTTTTCGTAGCTGTTCTTCAGGCTTTCGTAAAGCTTCCGGTTTTTGATCTGCGGCATTGAGTAGTTGCCTTTAAGCTCCCATTTATCTCTGAACGGCTCAAGCCCTTTTGGCATGGGGTCATTGTCAGGCCCCTTGAAATTTACGACCCTTAAAGAGGTCTCATCAGCGATAATTGTGTATTCACCGCTTTCCACGTCTTTATATGAACCGCCGTCAAATCCGACAATTATCTTCTGGGTCGTTGATGCATGACAGCTTTCGCATGTCCTTGACTTGCCTGTCCCATGCGCTATCCTGTCTGCATTAATCCATACCATTGTATCTCTGTCTTTTCCATCAGCGTCTTTGACTATCCCGGTTATCGCGAACGAGTCATTTGAAGGATAACGCCTTTCTATCATGACATGCGGGATGTTCCTGAATAAAAGCCTTGAGGACTGCCTTACTCCATCTGCCTTTATGTTTTCGGTTATGTGAGGCACAACATGCACGGGTATCCAGACCCCTTTTTGACCTTTCACAAGCAAAGGAAAGACCGCGTCAGAAACATAGTCGGAAATTCTCGCATCAGTCGTCCCGGCGGCTGCATCTCCGGCTGTATGAAAGGTTAGGGCATTGCCGCCTATAAATGAGATATGGCATGACGCGCAATCCACTTTTTTATGAAGTCCTTTCGCGTGCGCTGTAACTGTTTTCTCATGGCATCTTGCGCAGTTTACCAGCCTGTTCATGTCGCCGTGATGTTTTGTCCTTTTGTTCGGCTGATGACAATCAATGCACGAAATGTTTTTCAACACATGGACGTCCTTGTTGTCTTTGAGTATGTCTCTGCCTTTTGCAGTAGCCCTGGTGAGTCCTTCCCTCAGATAACCGTCTCCGCGCCTTTTTTCAAGGGCATCTGCATGACAACCGGATGCGCCTCCATAGCATGAAACGGATGAGGGTTTTTTTGAAAATGTATGCGGGCCGACAGCAGGGTTGTCGGGTAGCTTTAAGCCCGGATTGTAATGGCAGTCAAGACATCCGACATGACATTGGTTGCAGTCCTTTTGTGAATTCCAGAGGCCGCAACTATGAGGGCCTGCTGGTCCTGTCCATGTCGGATATTGGCTCCGGGTATGGGCGCGCTTGCCTCCTCCCATTGGACTTTTTAAAAAACTTAGAGCTATGTCAGCATGGCATTCCCTGCACATGGGTTCAGTAACGGGATTATAAGAAAATATTCCGGGATTTGATTTTATGCCGACAGAGCCAAGGTGCGCGTCCTCTTTTCCCGTTGCATCAGGATTGCCCTTGTGGCAGTCCGCGCAAAAGGCAGGCATCCTGGTCTGGGCCCTGACTTCTTCGGGAGAAACAGCAAGCTGGGAATAACCGTATTCCTCCATCTTATCGGCGTTTCCGTGGCAGTCTGCGCAACTGTTATCAGCAGAGGCATTGCCGGAGAAAAGCATGAGAAACAATAAAAGGTATAACGCCTTACTCATCCATCCACTCTTTTTGTACTTCATAGCAGCCGTGGAGCCTGAATATTTTTCTCACATCCTTTATTGCTTCGCCTGCAAGCCCTTCTGTGGAATAATCCCCCAGGCCTTCCTTCTGCATATAAAACAGGTACCCTATATTTTCAGGCTCGATACCCATGACCCTTGCCCCTATGCCGTCCGCCTTCAGGGCATCAGCAGAAGCAATGGCAATGCCGAGTTCAACAGGCGTGCCGTCAATCGGGCCGTCACCTTCCATTCCGATCATCCCATCCAGCACAACCAGGTCCGGCCATACTACCTTTGAAAATGAGAGTATGTTCCAGTTAATGACTTTTACAGCCTTGATATAAGTTTTAAAATGGCGAAATATATAATTTACAACACTGTTGGGGAGATTGCGCCTCATATAAGAGATAGTGCCTCTCGGCAGCTTGTCAAAGATTGTCTTGGGGGCGTCTGTTTCTATGCCCCCTTTCATCCCATGTATAGTTGCCATGTCCTGGGGCTTAACGAATCCAGCCATGTTTTTAATCCCCAGTGTCGCTATTGCGAAGTTGTGGGTCTTTGGCGGGGCCACCGATATCTTGAAGTCAAAATCCCTGCTCCTCTTTGCTATGCGGAGATGGGTGACTCCGACAGCGGTCCTGATAGGCACATTGATGTGTTCATCGCATCCGTCAAAACTTTCGAGCTTCACGTTCCTGTATTTCGTTTCAAGCCTGTCATAATTAAAGGTCCTGAATACCTCTTCAGTGCGCAGCCTTCGGTAAAAGGCGCTCCCGCTGCTCTCCCCGACAGTTATATTTTTGTCCTGGAAATGCGCCTGGATGAATTCAATGACACCTTCAACAGCCTCAACATGCGTATTGGCAATCTGTTTTTTGATGTCAGTGAGATTCGGCTTTATAAGGATGTTTTGGGCACGGGCAATATTTTCAAGGTCAGGGGCAATAAGTTCAAGGGCCTTTATGACGTTCTGTTTTCTGTCCTGCCCCCTTACAAGGGAGACCTTTTTCGCCTTGCCGGAGGCTTGTTTGTCTGGACTGCTATCAGGGTCGTTTTTCAAAAGATTTTTCCTTCTCTGCTCTCATAATGGCCTCTTAACAGTTTTCAGCCTCTTGCCAAAGTATTCATATAATATCATATTTGAAACACACCTTAGGAAGGGTTTAATCGCTTTGCCTTGTCAAATCAGGATATAATACAGAATGGACCATGATGAAATGGACGAGGTGCTTGGCATAACCAGATGTGCCAGGTGCGGGCACAGACTTAATTACGATATCGAATGTCCCTTTTGTTCTCTTTTTCCTGACAGGCCTGTGAAACAGGCCTTGCCCAAATGGATTTTCATCACCGCATGTTTTCTGACCTCACCCCTCAGCCTTTACGCTATTGTAAAAACAGACCGCCTCAGCCTTACTGGAAAAATCCTTACATTTTCAGGCTGTGTTTTCTGGCTGGGCTTTTATAAAATGTGGTTTTGAGGAGTATATTTGAAAATCTCGACCGGGGGTTTTTATTTCTGATATACTTCCACAAACGGAGCATATGTAATGGACCTGATAAAAATTAACGGCGCTTCATATCTGCAGGGTGTTTTATCCTCAGAGCGGTCTTCAGACATTGCCGGCAAGAGGATAATATTAACGGATGACGTCCCTGTTTACAGGTTTATAGACAGTGCTGGGTTTGACGGTAACTGCATACATAAGGTCAAGGTCGCAAGAGAGCTGATATTCGGCTTTGACGCCTGGCTTAAATATAAACCTTTCGGCGAAGTCCTGCTGAGATCAAAATGCTTAAGCGAACTGATCGAAGCCCTTGATGAAGCTAAACTGTCCAATTACCGGCTTGTCCTGGATACAACTGATAAAGAGGTGCTGAGCGAAATAATCCAGCAATTGCTCTATCTTGATATTGATATGGAGGTCATGCTCAAAGGCGAGGAAACCGAGGTCAGAAAGATGGAGCTTTTCATGGCAGTTGCCAACGACCTTGAGCTTGAACTTGATAATGCGAAAAAACAGGCCCATGATTTAGGCGCTAATAATGCTTTAAAGGAGTACAGGAACAATATCCTGTATGTACTCTCAGATATTGAGGCGAATATCAGGGGCATGCATGAAAGGGACCTGAAGGTGGCTGTAATGGCCCTCAAAAAATCAGGCAAGAGCGTTGTTGTAAACTGCCTGCTCGGCAATGAGTATACCCCTGCAAGCATAGAACTCCCTACCTTTACTACAACCATATACAGGAAAAGCAGGGACGGCGTTATTTCCCTGAATTATAAAAACAGCAGGATGGTTTTTGAGACTGCAGAGGGACTGAAAGATTATGTGCTGAATGAGTTCAGGCACCTGAACGCTGAGAAAAGTTCCGCCTACATACCGGAAGATATGGAGGTAACCTATGTCCCTGTAAAGGATTCGGCTTGCAATTATACTGTAATAGACACCCCGGGGCCTGACCTTGCAGGCAGTTTTCACAAGGAAATAGCATATAAGTGGATAAGGGAAGCTGATGTCATACTGTTTATCATAGATTATTCAAAGCACCTCACAAGCAGCGAAGAAGAGTTTTTCGCTGACATAAAAATGGTGTTTGAAGAGTACCAGAAATTTTATTCCTTTATCGTTGTTGTCAACAAGCTTGACCTTATGTACCTCAGCGAGGAGAAAAAATCCAGTCTGAGGTTCCTGGATTTCCTGAGGTCAAAGCTTAAGGACATGGGATACAAGGGCCTCATTGTGCTCGGGACTTCAGCTCTCCAGTATTTTTATTCCCAAAAGGCGGCCCAGATCGAAGGATGCGGTGACATGCTTACCGGCAACGGCAAACAGCTCAGGGAGTGCCTTGACAGGTGCCTTGCGCGTTACCAGGGCAAGGACGAGATGACAGTGTTTTCTTTTCTCGATAACCAGATAAGGGGCCAGTTGTGGTTTCACGGGAAAGAGGAAGCTACACTTGAGGACATTAGAGAAAAGAGCGGCATCGGGAAGCTGATGAAATATATTAATTACATCTCGATGGAGAAGGTGCATATCGAGGCCTTTAACCACAGGATGGCGCTTGTGGACAGAAAGGTCTCGGAATTCAGGGACGGCTTTATAGGCGGTCAGATCATGCTTCTTGAAAAGGACAATGTTGAGCTTGAAGGAATGATACAGGATTTTTCCCTGTTCTCAGATGAGATGTTGACAGCCATAAACCGGGAATTCATCATGGAGAATATGCTCGACAAGATAGAAAGAGACATAACCCTTGCGCAGAAGTCCCTGGGTAAGGTGCTGAATATGCATTTGGAGGACATTTGCAACCAGTTGGCAAAGGTGCTCAAATCCCTTTCAGGAAGTGACCTGGTGTCATTCCAGAAGGGAGGCAATCTCAAGGCTGTTGAAGATATGTCACGCAGGGCTGAGAAAAGCGTGGTTGAAAAACTATACGCGCCTGTGCTCGGTAAATACTGCTCAAGTCTGAACAAGGAAATAGCAGGGAGGAACAAGAAGCTTGGCGACTATACAAAAATGATACAGGAGAAGATAGCCGGGCTGAACGCGCATTTAAAAAAGGCCTATGGACTCAGGTATTCTGAAATTGTCCTGCCAAAACTCCCTGATTCCTTCACAGGATTTGATTTCTCCCCAATAACGATGGTGCTCGAACATTCTTTTATTAACGCGCTTATAACGGAACGGCTTGTAAGGAAAAGGGGATTTATGGGAATGCTGCTTCTGCTGATCTCTTTTGGGGTCATAAACAGCAGGACAGGTGCTTTCAAGTTTGATGATGTGAAGCTGAAAAAAGCGCTTTACCTGGTCAGGAAAAGCCTTGAAGACAGTACGCAAAAACAGATAGCTGATATGCATGGCCGATTGTTCACGCACATAAACCTTTACCTCGACAAATCAAGAAAGGACCTGTCAGAAACAGCGGCTGAGTTTTCTGATAACTGCAAGGCCGTATTCGATAGTCTTTTGAACGACATTGTAACGTTAAGAAATGAAAATGAAATGAAAATCGGTTTTTTGAGAGAGGCCGGAAACGACATCGGGCGGTTCAGCAGCATATGGAACAGGATAAAAACAACTGATTAACCCAATGGGGTCAGACTTGACATCTGACCTTTCTCTTTCTATTCGATGTCTTCTTAGCTAAAAGTCAAATGTCAAGTCTGACCCCATTTCTATGCGTATTGGCCTGCTATATGACCTGAGGCCCAGGCCCAGTGGAGGTTGTAGCCTCCAAGCTGTCCGGTCACATCAATGACCTCGCCTGTGAAATACAGGCCATTAACTTTTTTGGACTCCATTGTCTTTGAGGATAACTCATCTGTATCAATACCTCCTAGGGTCACCTCTGCAGTCTTGTAACCTTCGGTGCTTTCAGGTTGCAGTTCCCAGTTGTGCAGCTTATGGGCAATCTCCCTGAATTCCTTGTCGTTGTACTGGCAAACCGGCTTCGACTGTATATTCATTCCGCACCACTTTCCCACAAAACGGGCAGGGAGATGTTCTGAAAGCAGGTTCTTCATTTCAGTCCTGGCCTGGCGTCTTGAAACAAGGAATTCATAAGCATCCATGTCAGGCAAGAGGTTGAAGGTGATCGTGTCGCCCTTGTTCCAGCAAGAGGATATTTGAAGTATCGCGGGGCCGCTAAGGCCCCGGTGTGTGAACAGGACATCACCCCGGAAATCCACGCCATTGCAGCTGACTATCGCATTTATGGAAACACCGCTCAATTCGCTGAATATTTTCCTGTCTTCCTGGCTGAATATGAATGGCACAAGCGCTGGTTTTAGAGGAGTGACCCGGAGGCCGAATTGCCTGGCCACCCTATGCCCCAAGTCGGTTGCGCCGAGACTTGGATATGAAAGACCTCCTGTTGAGATGACCAGTGACTCTGATTCAAGGATACCCTGACCGGTTGAGATCATAAAGTGGTCTTCTTTTTTTATCCCGCCTATCCGGCAATCCAAAAGCATTTTCACACCGGTTTCCTTGCATTCAACCCGAAGCATTTTTAGTATCTCAGCTGAACTGCCTTTGCAAAACATCTGTCCTGATTCCTTTTCATAATATCCAATGCCATGTTTTTCGAGCATCCCGATAAAATCCTGAGGAGTAAAACGCGCAAGGGCTGATTTACAGAAATGAGGGTTGTTTGACAGGTACTTGTCGTAATGCATATTGATGTTTGTGAAATTGCAGCGGCCGCCGCCTGAAACGCGTATCTTTTTGCCTGCATTCCCTGAGTGATCGAGAACGAGTACAGACCGTTTGCGCTTCCCGGCTTCAATGGCGCACATAAGGCCGGCTGCGCCTGCACCGATAATAATAACGGAAGTGGGGTCAGACTTGACATCTGACTTTTCTGCTTCTGTTTGATGTTTTTTTGAATAAAAGTCAGATGTCAAGTCTGACCCCACTTCTATGTTAGCAGGAACTCAAGGAGTGCTTTTTCGGTATGGAGCCTGTTTTCAGCCTGATCAAATACAACGCTGCTTGGCCCGTCCATTATTTCATCGGTGATCTCTTCGCCCCTGTGAGCGGGCAAGCAGTGGAGGACGGTTGCGTCGCTATTGGCACACTGGAGCAATGCGTTGTTTATCTGGTAATCCCTGAATTTTGCCTTTTTATGGTCTGATTCGCTCTCCTGCCCCATGCTCACCCAGACGTCAGTATAGATAACGTCTGACTTTGCTGCAGCTTCCTTGGGATTTCTCAGGACAATGATTTCTCCAGCGGCATTTGACCTTGCCTTGTCCAGTATGTCAGGGTTCGGCTCATAACCCTCAGGACATGCGATTGAGAGGTCCATTCCGGTAAGCGCCGCAGCTTCTATAAGGGAGTTGGCTACATTGTTGCCGTCGCCTATATATGCAAGCCTGACGCCTTTCAGCCTGCCCTTTTTCTCAAGTATTGTCATAAGGTCTGCAAGCGCCTGGCATGGGTGGTGGAGGTCGGAAAGTCCGTTGATTACAGGCACGCTCGCATGGGACGCAAACTCCTCAACCGAAGAGTGGGAGAAGGTGCGGAGAACGATTCCGGCCAGATAACGGGACAAGACCTTTGCAGTGTCAGCAATTGTTTCACCCCTGCCGAGCTGTATTTCTTTTGGGTTCAGGTATATGGCCTGGCCTCCAAGCTGGTAGATGCCGACTTCAAAGGAGACCCTTGTCCTTGTGGATGGCTTTTCAAAAAACAGGCCTATGCTTTTGCCGATAATCGGACATTTATTGGCATCTATGCCGGATTTCAGGTCAATTGCCCGTTTCAGCAACCCATCAATTTCATTGGCTGAGAGGTCCCGGATTGTCAGAAGATCACGTTTCATGAGTTTCATGAGGTCCGGCCCAGCACATCTTCCAGTACATCCATCAGACGGTCAATGTCTTTTTCTTCAATTATGAGCGGCGGGGTGAACCTGAGTACATTGCCGGCGGTGCAATTTATCAGCATCCCCTTTTCAAGGCAAGCGGTTACAACAGGCATCCCGTCCCTTGTAAGTTCCATTGCGACTAATAGGCCCTTGCCCCTTATATCTACGATTTTGCTTGGATAGTCCTCTTTCAGGCGGTAGAGTCCTTCCATAAGGTATTTGCCCATCCTGTTGCAATGGTCAAGGATTATCCCATCCTCAAGAATAGTCTCTATAGCTGCTATGGCAGCAGCACACACAAGCGGATTGCCTCCAAAGGTGGACGCATGGTTGCCGGGCTGAAATACGGCAGAGACCTTTTCAGTAGCCAGCATGGCGCCTATGGGTGCTCCTCCTCCGAGTCCTTTTGCGAGTGTCATTATGTCAGGAGTGATGCCGTAATGTTCGTATGCAAAGAGTTTTCCGGTCCTTCCCATGCCTGTCTGCACCTCGTCGAGTATCAGCAGTATCCCGTGTTTATCGCAGGTTTCCCTTACAGCCTTCAGGTATCCCTCTGATGCGACCTTAACCCCGCCTTCCCCCTGTATTGGTTCAAGCATGATGGCGCATGTATTTTTTGATATAGCTGATTCCAATGCCTGTATGTCGTTAAACGGCACATACCTGAAGCCGGGCAGAAGAGGTTCAAACCCCTTCTGAAACTTTTCCTGTCCTGTGGCCGTTAATGTGGCAAGGGTGCGGCCGTGAAAGGAATTAATAGCGGTAATAATCCCAAAGCGGTCAGGATGGTGGTGTTCCTTCCCGTATTTCCTTGCAAGCTTTATGGCCGCTTCGTTTGCCTCTGCCCCGGAATTGCAGAAGAAGACCTTTTCAGCAAAAGAGTGCGTGACAAGGAGTTTTGCAAGTTTTATCTGCGGCTCTATGTGATAAAGGTTTGATACATGTATAAGCCTCTGTGCCTGTTTCTGCAAGGCTATTACGATCTTTGGGTGGCAGTGGCCGAGTACATTTACGGCTATTCCCCCTACAAAATCAAGGTATTCCTTTCCATCTGCCCCCCATACCTTTGACCCGCGCCCCTTCCTTAGAACAACAGGAAAACGGTTGTAAGTGTGCATCAGGTAGCGGTTTGAATCTTCAATTATCTTCTTGAATTCCATAGGAGATGATAACACACGCCGGAAAATCAGGGCAAGCATTTGACATAACGATGGTAAAGGGATTATTTGCAGTGTTATACTTTAAGATAAAAAATAATCAATGATTAATCCGGGGATTGGTGATGTATGTCTATTAGGACCAAACATATTCTTATATTGGTTTCATTTGCCGTCATCCCCATACTAATTTTCAGCGTTTTTGTTTTTCCCAATGCAAGAAACTCCCTGATGGCAGTCCGGATTGCCCAGTTAAACAATATTGCAGACCTGAAGAAAGACAAGATTGAGACGTTTTTTCGTGAAAGAGAGAGCGATATCGGGGCTGCCCAGAATTTTTATATTATTAAACGCAACCTGCCGGGATTCAGCAGGTTCATACATGACAGGGCAACCCTTCATAACAGCAATGATTTCCAGGACCTGGACAGGCAAATAAAGGAATTTCAGAAATCTTATGGATACATAAACGTAATGCTTGCAAATTCTGAAGGTGTGATCGTCTACTGCAGCAATAGCGTCTATGAAAGTAAATATCTGGGCAGACCTTTTCCGGAAATGAAAATCTACGAAGAGGGCAAAGAGGACATTTATTTTTCCGATATAAGCAGGGCGCAGGAAACAGGCCGTTTTAAGATGACGGCAGCCGGGCCGCTAAAGGGCTTTAACGGAAAGTTTATCGGTGAAATCATTATTGATATGGATATGGAGCCCATTTACACATTTTTGTCCGACACTACAGGCCTTGGGAACACCGGGGAAACATTGATAGCGAGAAAGGAAGGGAAAGAGGTGCTGTTTTTAAGCCGCCTCCGTTATGATGCGGAAGCTGCTTTAAAAAGAAGGGCGTCTTTGAATGGAAGAATTGCGTTCCCGGCACAAAAGGCAGCGCTTGGAGAAAACGGCTCGGGCGTCACTTCTGATTATAACTCTGAAGAGGTGTTGGCATCCTGGCGCTATATCCCGGCCTTAAGATGGGGACTGGTGACCAAGATAAAAGCTTCAGAGGCATTTGCACCGGCAATTAAACTTAGAAATATGGTTGTCGGCATCGCTCTTATAGTCCTGGCAGCAGGAGTGCTTGCTGCCATAAGGATTGCCAAAGGGATCACAGATCCCATTTTGGCTTTGCAGCGAGGCGCTGAGATAATAGGCAGCGGCAATCTCGATTACAGGGTAGGGACTGAGGCAAAGGATGAAGTTGGGCAGCTTTCGAGGCGAATAGATTCGATGTCCGGCAACTTAAAAAAGGGCCGGGAAGAGATCCTTCAGCGCAATAATGAGCTGGAAGCCTTTAGCTATTCGGTCTCCCACGATCTCCGTTCTCCTCTCAGGAGCATAGCAGGTTTTAGCCAGATGCTGCATGAAGACTATGCAGACAAACTGGACGCTGATGGAAAGGACGCGCTTGACCGGATAGTCGCAGCCACACAGAGGATGGGCAGGCTTATTGACGATTTGCTGAATATGTCCCGCGTGTCGCGGGCGGACATGAAACGTGAAAAGGTGGACCTAAGTGGGGTTGCCGCAAAGCTTGCCCACAGACTTGAGAATTCAGAACCTGAAAGGCAGGTGAAATTTATTATAGCGGATGACCTTTTTGATTATGGCGATGAGAATTTGCTGAACGTGGCGTTGGAAAACCTGTTGAGCAATGCATGGAAGTTTACTGCAAAGCAACCACAGGCAGTGATAGAATTCGGTGTTGCCGAACATGAAGGCAGGCCGGCATATTTTGTGAAAGACAACGGCGCCGGGTTTGATATGGCATACTCGGACAAGCTGTTCAGTCCCTTCCAGCGGCTCCATTCTGTAGATGAATTCAAGGGCACAGGCATTGGACTTGCGATTGTCAGACGCATTGTCGCCCGTCACGGGGGCAGTACATGGATAGAAGGAGAGGTTGGGAAAGGTGCTACAGTATACTTTACCTTGCGGTAGTTATGAGTTTTAATAAATGAAACAGGAGATAACATGAAAACTAAACAGATACTTTTAGTGGAAGATAACCCGGATGATGTTAAGCTGACCATGCGCGCATTACAAAAAAGCAAGATACTTAACGAGGTGGTGGTGGCCGAAGATGGGGTGGTGGCCATTGATTATCTTTTCGGCACCGGCAGATTCGCTGGCCGTGATATAAAAGTTATGCCACAGTTGATCCTGCTTGATTTGAAAATGCCGAGGATGGACGGGCTTGAAGTATTGAACCGCATCCGGGCCGATGAAAGGACAAAACTCCTTCCCGTTGTCATTCTTACTACCTCAAGTGAAGACAAGGACAGGCTTGAAAGCTACAATCTGGGGGCAAACAGCTATGTCCGCAAGCCGGTGGATTTTAATCGATTTGCAGAGGCAGTGCATCAATTGGGGCTCTACTGGCTGGTTTTGAACGAAGGGCCTTAAAGAAAGACCTGACTGCGATATGAGGTGCTGATGGCAGATAAAGAGCTCAGTGTTTTGATAATAGAAGATTCTGAAGAAGATACTCTTCTCCTGCTTCGCGAACTGCGGCGGGGGGGATATGGGCCTGTATTCGAACGCGTAGAGACAGCTGAGACGATGAGGTCGGCGCTTTTAAGAAAACAATGGGACATCATTATATCGGATTACATGCTGCCCAAATTCAGCGGTCTTGCCGCGCTGAATATTTTCAGGGAGAGCGGGCTTGATCTGCCTTTTATTATTGTATCGGGGAACATCGGGGAAGAGATAGCTGTCGGCGCGATGAAGGCCGGCGCGCATGACTATATTATGAAAGGCAATTTGGCAAGGCTTGTCCCTGCAGTAGATCGGGAACTTCGCGAGGCAATCGTGCGCCGTGAGCGCAGGCAGGCAGAAGGAAAGTTAAGGGAAAGTGAAGAAAGATACAAGTCGCTTTTTGACCACAGCATAGACGGCATCCTTCTTGCTTCTCCTGAGGGGAGTGTGCTGGCAGCAAATCCTGAGGCCTGCCGCATCCTTGGGAGGACTGAAGGGGAGATCCTCAGGGTTGGCAGAGACATGCTTGTAGATATTACAGACCTCAGGACCCTTGTCTTTTTTGAAGAACGCAGCCGTACCGGCAGGGCCAATGGAGAAATCACCTGCCTACGCAAAGACGGGAGCAAGTTCCCTTGTGAACTCTCTTCATCCCTGTTTATGGACAAGGATGGCAATACAAGGGCCAGTGTAATAATGCGCGACATCACTGAGCGCAAGGAGACCGAAAAAAAGATTTTCAGGCTGAACCGTTTGTATTCCGTGCTCAGTAAAGTCAATGAGGCAATCGTCAGGATAGGTGAGCCTGAAAGTCTGTTCGAACAGGTCTGCCGCATAGCGGTTGAAGACGGTCTGTTTAAAATGGCCTGGATAGGACTTGTTGATCATGAAAAACATACTGTTACCCCGGTCGTAAGTTATGGTGATGACCGTGGCTACCTTAAGGACATCAAGATTTACGCTGCAGATCTGCCTGAAGGCAGGGGACCTACAGGCAGGGCAGCTTTTGAAGGAGTTTCCTCAATTTGCAGCGACATGGCAAACGACCCACGAATGCTGCCATGGCGGGACAAGGCCCTTGATCACGGGTTTCGATCTTCGGCAGCCTTTCCGCTTTATGCCGGCACTACTGTCATCGGAGCCTTCACGATTTACTCAGTTGACCCGCAGTTTTTTACTGATGAAGAAACAGGCCTCCTCGCCTCTCTGTCAAATGACATTTCTTTTGCAATAGATTCCATAAATAACAGGAGAAGGCGGATGGAGGCAGAGGCGGAGGCCATGCACTCCTCACGCCTCGCCTCAATAGGCGAACTGGCAGCAGGTGTGGCCCATGAGATCAACAATCCTGTAAACGGCATCATCAACTATGCCCAGTTGCTGGTGGACAAACTTGCCGGCGGAAGTCGTGAACATGATATTGCCGAACGTATTATGAAGGAAGGCGACCGCATTTCATATATCGTCACGAGCCTTCTCTCTTTTTCACGCCAAAGAAAAGAGGGGAAAAGGGCGGTCCATTTTGAAGAGACCATATCTGAATCAATGGCTTTAACCGGCGCACATATGAGAAAGGACGGTATTGTGCTTGAGCTGGACATTCCCTCGGGCCTGCCGCGGCTATTTGCCAATCCACAGCAGTTGCAGCAGGTAATGCTGAACATCATCAGCAATGCGCGCTACGCGCTTAACCAAAAATACCCGTCTTCTAATGAAAACAAGAAGCTCCTGATCAAGGCAATTAAAACGACAATTAACGATATGCCTTATGTCCGCATTGAATTTACCGACCATGGTACAGGTATGCCCGCTGCTATCGTTGACAAGGTGCTGAACCCGTTTTTTTCTACCAAGCCTGAGGGGCAGGGGACCGGCCTTGGCCTTAGCATCAGCCACGGCATTATAAGCGACCACGGAGGCAGGCTCTCCATAGAAAGCGTTGAAGGTGAATTCACAAAAGTCATAGTGGATTTGCCTGTCTATAGATCAAAGGAATATTAAACATCCTGCGTAGCCCAATATGGCAAGGCCGGCTTTGTGTGGTATACTTTAACTTATGAAAATAGCGGTTACGGGAAAAGGCGGGGTTGGCAAGACGACACTTTCAGCAGTGCTGAGCTACCTCTTCGCGTCGGAAGGGAAAAAGGTCATTGCGGTTGACGCTGACCCTGACGCCAATCTTGCGCAGGCCCTCGGCATCAAGCAGTCCGACATCGATAAAATAAGACCCATCGCCGACATCGGGGAATTGATAGAGGAAAGGACTGGTGCAAAGCCGGGGGGGATGGGAGGCATATTCAAATTAAACCCAAAGGTTGATGACCTGCCGGAAGGTCTTGGGTTCAAGGTCAACGGCATTACGCTCCTTGTAATGGGAAAGGCCAAGACAGCTTCTTCAGGCTGCTACTGCCCTGAGAACGTCCTCTTAAGGAGACTGCTCAAACACCTTGTCGTCGAGAGGGACGAGGTCGTGGTTGTGGACATGGAGGCCGGGATAGAGCACCTCACGCGGGGCACTGCCGAGGCGGTTGATGCCTTCATCGTTGTTGTCGAACCCGGACAGCGGAGCATCCAGACGGCCCATGTAGTAAAAGAGATGGCAAAAGGGCTCGGAGTAAAACATGTCTTTGTCGTAGCCAATAAAGTGAGAAATGAAAAGGACATCGAGTTCCTTAGGGAGCACATGAAGGACATGGATCTAATCGGTTTTATTAAATTCAACCAGTCCGTAATGGACGCCGACGTCAGGGGCGGCTCTCCCTATGAAGGCACCTCCGGAGCAGTGGAAGAGATAAGGGAAATAAAAAAGAAACTCGAATCAATGATCGCCTGAGCATAATCCCCGATTAAACTTGTCTGATAGTAAAAAATCCTTGAAAAAATAAGTAATTACTGATACCTTACCTTATGCGGCATACCACAACAAAGTTGCTATCAATCATAAAAAGCGGGGAATCCGCAACCGCTCAGGACTCTGTAGTCAAGGTGTTCGATGATAAGATAGAGTTTTATAATCCTGGCGGACTTCCAGTTGGACTCACGGAGGAGAAATTGCTTAAGGGAGATTATATTTCCAATGCACGCAACAAGAAGGTTGCAGATACCTTTAAGGCCGCTGGGTTGATTGAAAAATACGGCTCTGGCATCAAACGAATACTGAATGCATTCAAAGCTTACGGTCTTCCAGGGCCTGAGTTTGAAGAGACCAGCGGAGGATTCATGGTGACTGCATATAAGAAGATCGAACAAGTCACCGAACAAGTCGGCACCAAGTCGGCACCAGGTTGAAATTTTGCGTAACTGTCTGATTGAGACTGGAATAACAGAACTTATGGCCATATCTGGGCGAACAGACCGTACAAAATTCAGAAAAGAGTCTAAGAGCTGCTTTTACTTTGGCATTCAAGGGGGAACTTTATATTATCATGATAGACAGCCCGGCGAGAAAATCTCTAGTCCCAAATCTTTTTCTTTTAGCAAAAAAGACTTGTCTGACATTTTTTTATTTGTTACAGATTTGTATGATTTGGTCGCTTCTCATTCAATTCATGCAACGGATTATATTTCCTCAAAACAAAAATATAACTTTTTATAATGGAAATAAAGGGGCGCATCTTGTAAGTAAACATCGCAGACTATCGGGCACAGAGGCTAACCCCTTCTGACCTCCCCTTACCTCAAGGGGAGGAGAAACTGCGAGGGTTCCCCCTCTTAAGGTAAGAGGGGGTTAGGGGGCGTTATGAAAGAGATGCTTGAACTTGAAATGAGGGGAATCAATTAGGGGGGATATGATTGATAAGACTTTAATAAGAAAAGACACCTTTTTACGCCGCGATGCAATCAGCGGAGAACTTAAGAAAAATAAAGATACCAGTATCAGAGAAAAATTGCTTGCGCTCCCTGAGTTCCGTAAAGCTGCTGTAATCCTCCTTTACGCATCTTTTAAAAGCGAAGTTGATACCTTTGAGGCGATAAAATACTGTCTTTCAAATAACAAGACCGTTGTATTGCCCAAGGTCAATGAGACTAAGGACGCCCTCATTCTTTATGAGATAAAGGACATCAGTGAACTGGCCAAGGGCCACTTTGGAGTGCCTGAGCCGGATGTTTCAGAAGACAGGCGCAGGGAGATTGCTAAAATAGACATGGTTATTGTCCCCGGCGTCGCCTTTGATGAGAAGTGCAACAGGCTTGGATATGGAAAAGGGTTTTATGATAAACTATTTTCGCCAATCGGAAGCCGGCGTCCCATACGGATTGCCTTGGCGTATGAAGAACAGTTAGTTGAACATATACCTGCTGAGCCGCATGATATGAAAATGGATAAAATCATCACTGACAAGAGGATTATAGTCTGCAATGGATAAGAAGAAGATTGAAGAAGGCATCCGGCTGGTCCTTGAAGGCATAGGCGAAGACAGGGAGAGGCCGGGCATCAAAGACACGCCCAAGCGGGTTGCAGATATGTTTGCTGAAATATTTGCAGGCCTCAAGACTGCCGAAGACGACTTGCTGAAGCCGATAGAAGGTGAAAGTCATGATGAGATGATCCTGCTGAAGGACATCCCGTTCTATTCCGTATGCGAACATCACCTGCTGCCTTTCATCGGCAAGGCCCATATCGCTTATATTCCCTCTGGTAAAATAGTCGGCCTCAGCGAACTGGCAAAGGCCCTCGAACATTTTGCAAAGAGGCCCCAGGTCCAGGAACGCCTTACGACGCAGCTTGCTGATATGATAATGGACAGGCTAAAGCCCAGGGGCTGCATGGTTGTCATAGACGCTGAACACCTCTGTATGAGCATGAGGGGGATAAAGAAAATCGGATCAAGGACAGTGACCTCAGCAGTGAGGGGGATCTTCAGAAGCAAACAGAGCACAAGGGAAGAAATGCTTGAGTTGATAAAGAAAAGTTAATTTAAAAAACAAGGAGGAATCAATGTCGGCAAAAATCATAAGCGGTACGGAAATAGCAGCGCAGATAAGGGAAGAACTCAAGGCGGAAGTAGCTGAGATGAAGGAAAAGCACGGGGTCGTTCCGGGCCTGGTAACAATCCTGGTGGGCCAGAACCCTGCATCAGTAAGTTATGTGACCGGCAAACAGAAGGCCGCTCACGAGATCGGTTTCAATTCCACCCAGGACGACCAGCCGGCGGACGTGTCCGAAGAAGATCTGCTCAAGCTTATCGCCAAATACAATAATGATCCCAAGGTACACGGCATTCTTGTCCAGCTTCCCCTGCCCAAACACATAGATGAAAAGAAGGTGCTGAATGCCATAGACCCTGATAAAGATGTCGACGGCTTTCACCCTGTAAATGTAGGGCGTTTGATGATAGGCGGTTCTGAGGCAAAGTTCCTGCCATGTACCCCGGCGGGCATACAGGAGCTTATTGTGCGTTCTGGTTACGATACCTCGGGCGCTGAAGTCGTGGTTGTCGGACGCTCAAACATAGTCGGTAAGCCCATTGCCAATATCATGCTCCAGAAAGGTAAGGGCGCTAACTCCACGGTTACCGTAGTGCATACCGGCACAAAAAACATGGATGCTCACTGCAAGCGGGCTGACATATTAATTGTTGCTGCCGGGGTCCCGGGCCTTGTTAAGCCTGAATGGATAAAGCCGGGGGCTTGTGTTATAGATGTAGGCGTTAACCGGGTCGGTGAGAAAAAGAGCGAAAAGACCGGCAAGATGGTGCCGATACTCAAGGGAGACGTTGACTTTGATGCTGCCAAGGAGATTGCCGGGGCAATAACCCCTGTGCCGGGCGGTGTCGGACCGATGACCATTACCATGCTTATGAAGAACACTGTCAAGTCCGCGAAGCTGCACGCCGGGATAAAATGAAAAATACCGAGATATGGGTATTTATATTCATTCTCGGTTTTTTATTCCTTAACTGGCCTGTCCTTGAGATATTCCGCATAGATGTGGTCAGATACCTCTTTGTCTTCTGGGCAATATTTATCGGGCTGATCGCATTTGCAACGTATAAAAGTAAAAAGTGGGAAACAGGGAGCGGGAAGTGACTCTTCCCGTTTCCTATTAAATGTTCGCGCCATATAACCTTTTTCTAATCGTACTCTGTTACCTGGTGCTCCTTTTTGCCGTTGCTTATTACGCGGAGAAAAAGGAGAAGTCCGGAAAGAGTATAGTCAATAATCCCTACATTTACTCCCTGTCCCTCGCTGTTTACTGCACTTCCTGGACCTTTTACGGTAGCGTGGGCAAGGCGGCGACTTCAGGTCTTTCTTTTGTGACAATATACCTTGGCCCGACACTTATGGCCGCCCTGTGGCTTGTTGTCCTGAAAAAGGTCGTCAAAATAGCAAAGGCAAACAGGATCACGACCATATCGGACTTTATCGGCTCAAGATACGGCAAGTCCCTGTTCCTCTCGGCGCTTGTCACAATAGTGGCAGTCGTCGGCATTACCCCTTACCTCGGGCTCCAGATAAAGGCAATCATAAGCACTTTTACTATCATTTCAGGTGAGACATCCGGGGGCACTGAAATATCCCGGAGCTTTTTCCTGCAGAAGATATTCTGGGGGCCTGCCGCAGGTTTTTTTATTACGCTCATACTCGGCATATTTGCCATTATCTTTGGTGCAAGACGTCTTGATTCGTCTGAGAGACACGGCGGCCTTGTCTTTGCGATAGCCTTTGAGTCCATTGTAAAGCTGGTCACTTTTCTCCTTGTGGGCATATTTGTCACATATCGCCTGTTCAACGGGTTCGGCGATATCTTTAACAGGATCGAGGATTCAGAATATTCAGTATTGCTTTTCCTTGGCACAGGCACAGGCGCAGAGTATTCGGAATGGTCCGCTCTGCTCTTTCTCTCTATGATGGCCATAATGTTCCTGCCCCGCCAGTTCCAGATGGCAGTTGTCGAAAACTATGATGAGTCGCACATAACAAAGGCCGCGTGGCTCTTTCCTCTTTACCTGTTTCTTATTAATATCTTTGTCCTTCCTATAGCCTTCGGGGGGCTCCTGCTCGGCGGGACTGAACAGGGCGCTGATTACTTTGTCCTGACCCTGCCCCTTGAGCACGGTGCGCGGTATCTCTCGATACTCTCCTTTATAGGCGGTTTTTCAGCGGCAACAGGCATGATCATTGTCGAGTCCATTGCCTTAAGCACAATGGTCATGAACAGCATTATAATGCCATCCCTTATCAGGTTTCATGAAGACCCTGAATTCCCTTCAATCGTGCTGAATATAAAAAGGTTCGTTATCCTGATTGTAGTGTTCCTGGGCTACCTGTTTGCAGTGTCCATCGGGGAGTTCTACAGCCTCGTTGATATAGGCCTGAAATCCTTTGAAGCTGTCGCACTTTTTGCACCTGCATTTTTCCTCGGCCTGTACTGGAAAAAAGGGACAAAGATGGGGGCCATTGCAGGACTTATTGCCGGGTTTGCGATATGGTTCTATACCCTGATTGTACCCGCCCTGATCAAGGCCGGCATAATCAAGAACGTCGGCCTTGTTGCCCTCCTTGTGAATTCAGAGATGCTGAATCCCACAAACCTTTTCGGGATAGAAGTCCTCGGCAAGTGGGGCCATTCCCTGTTCTGGAGCATGCTGTTCAATATAATGACTTATGTGGGAGTATCGGTGTTTACCGGCCAGTCAAAGGAAGAAGAGATGCAGTCCCTCGTATTTGTGGAATATTATGAAAAAAGGGTCGAGGAGCTTGCGCATGGAGGTTCATATACTGCAAGTGATATAGAGGACGTGCTTACGCAATACCTGGGCAGATCAGAGGCAAGATATGCTGTTGAGGGTTTTCTGAAGAGGAAAAAGAGAAAAATTGATGAGCTGACTTCAAAAGAACTCTTTGAATTGAGGAACGAGGCCGAGAACATATTATCAGGAGCTATAGGCTCTTCCATGGCCGCTATTATCTTTGAAAATAAACTCGTGCTTACTGAAAAGGAAAGGGGCGAGCTTTCAGAGTCAATAAGGCATATTACGGAGAGCCTGCGGTTTTCAAGACAGGAGCTTGCCATGGCAAACAGGGAGCTGTCATATCTCAAGGAGTTCAGCGAAAACATTATTGAGAGCGCGCCGGTGGGTATCGCCACCATTGACTCCCTTCTGAGGGTCAAGTACTGGAACAAAGGAATAGAGACAATAACAGGCATAAGAAAAAATGATGCTTTCAATAAGTTGATAACCCACCTGCTTCCCTGGATACCGGGTGATGCGCTGATGCAGAACGAACAGAAGGAGATCACGTTCCAGACACCCGCGCACCAGACATTTAAGATAAACATCAGCCCATTCAAGGACCCGTCAGGAGGCTTTGTTTTTATACTTGAGGATATTACTGACAAGAAGCAGATGGAGGAGCAGCTTTTACAGGCCTCGAAGCTTGCCAGTATCGGTAAATTGACAGCGGGCATATCACATGAGATAGGCAACCCGCTTGCTTCGATTTCATCGCTTGTGCAGGAACTCAAGGTGTTGAAGATGGAAGAAAAGGAAGAGGTCGAATTTACCGGAGAATCGCTAAAGACAATAAATAACCATATCGAGAGGATTGCAAGGATAGTGCGCAGTCTTGGGGACTTTGCGAGGGTGTCGTCAACAGAAAAGAGGGTGTCGAATATTTCCGAGATACTTGACCGAACAGTTAATCTTGTTAAGTACGACAAGAGGTTTAAGGACATCCAGTTCACTACCGAGATGGAAGATATTCCTCCCCTGATGGTCAGCCCGGACCAGATACAGCAGGTCTTTCTGAACCTTATGCTCAACTCCCTCGATGCGATGCCAGAAGGCGGCAGGCTTAATATATCAATGAAGAACGCGGCGGAGTTTGTGGAGATCACATTTACGGACACGGGTGTCGGTATTGATGAGTCAATGATAGACAGGATATTTGATCCTTTCTTTACGACCAAGTCGCCCGGCAAGGGCACTGGCCTGGGTTTGAGCATATGTTATGGTATAATCAAAGACCATAACGGGACTATTTCCGTAAAAAGCAGCAAGGGAGAGGGGACGACATTTATTATCAGGCTCCCCAACAGGGCGTGATGAACAGAAGACTTTTGATTGTTGAAGATGAGGAGACCCTTTGCGAATCCCTTAAGAGGGTGCTGCAGCGCGAAGGGTATGACGTGGATATCGCCGGCAGCGCTGAATCCGCGTTTGAGATATTCGAAGACGGGTTCTATGACCTTATTATAACCGACATAATCCTTCCCGGCATCACCGGCATTGAACTCCTGAAAAAGATCAGGGAAAAGATGCCTGAGCAGATGCTTGTTATCATGACCGCCTATGCCTCTCTTGAGACCGCAGTTGAAGCGCTCAGGAACGGGGCCTATGATTATATCGTGAAACCTGTAATGCACGAGGAGATAAAGCAGGTCGTGAAGAATGCCCTGAAACAGGGCGCACTCCAGACTGAAAACCTGCTTCTGAGGAAACAGCTGGAAGTACATTGTGACCTTGGCAGGATAATCGGCGAAAGCCCTGCCATCCTAAGAGTGATAAGCGAAATAAAAAAGATTGCGGATACAGACGAAAACGTTTTCCTGCAAGGTGAAACCGGGACAGGAAAGGGGCTTGCAGCCAGGGCCATTCACTTCAGCAGCAAAAGGGCGGACAAACCCTTTATCCCTGTTTGCTGCGGCGCTATTGCTGAAGATATGATTGAATATGAGCTTTTCGGCCATGTAAAAGGCGCACTTGCAGGGGCAGCGACCTCGGGGAAGGGTCTCCTGGAAGCAGCGAATGAAGGGACTGTGTTCTTTGACGGTTTTCTGAACCTTAGCTCCGGGATGCAGTCAAGGCTCCTGAAGGTCATGGAAGACCGGGAGATCTTTCCGGTGGGAGGAAACAGGGGCATCAAGCTTGATATCAGGTTCATTTCAGCTGCAAGCGGGGATGTGAATCAGGCAATAAAAGAGGGCGCATTCATGCAGGACCTTTTTAACAGGATCAGCAGCATTTCAATCAAACTCCCGCCTCTCAGGGACCGGAAGGAAGACATCAGGCCCCTGGCGAATTATTTCATCACAAAATATTCAGGCGAATTATGCAGGGACATAAAAGGCATTGACGATGAGGCACTGGGGCTCCTAAGCACTTACAACTGGCCCGGCAATGTGAGGGAGCTGCGCAATATAATTGAACGTGCGATACTGATAGCTGAAGGCGATATTATAAATATAAATAACTTGAAAATAGGGGGACAATAATGCTGAAAGACATAAGTATCAAGGTAACTCTTCGGTTCGTGACAATATTCATCCTGGTGAGTATGGTTTTATATTCCGGGATAATTGTGCTTAAACTTTCGGGCCAGAACAAAAAATTGATACGCCTGAACAAGGAAATATCAGTGGTATTGGACAATGCCCACGAGATGAAGTTTTATACGTCCCAGGTGCAGCAGTTTATTCAGGATTCGAGCGCGACTGGAGAACCTGACGGGCTTAAAGAAGCGGAGAACAGCGCGAAGCATTTCCGGGAACATCTGGCTGCTGCCCTGAAGGCCGATACAGTCCCGGACCACATCCGGAAGTTCAAGGATTTGGACCCCAAGTTTGAAAGGTTCTACTCGCTGGGTAGAAAGATGGGTACTGCTTACATGACGGAGGGACGTGGTGAGGGGAACAAGTTGATGCCCGAATTTGATAAGGCAGCAGAAGATATTTCAAAAGGGGTCGCTGATATCACAAAAATGCATGTAGACGCCTTGCAGAAAAATCTTGAAGAAGTTGTGGCAAGCAATGAAACCACTAGAATGCTCGCGATAATGATAGGGTTGGCTGTGGCAGGCATCATCGGGCTTGTGATGACCTGGCTCAACAAAAAAATTAATGCTCCTTTGAGCAGGGCGGTTGAGGTCGCTAATGCGCTGGCAGGCGGAGACCTGACTGCAACGATTGACACTCATAGCAAGGATGAAATAGGCGATCTTATGAGGGCCATACAGGGGATGGTGGAAAAGCTGAAGGCGATGATTACAACGATAAAATCATCAGCAGACAGCGTGGCCTCTGCAAGTGAAGAGTTGAGTGCAAGCTCTGAACAGATGTCCCGTGGCGTGGCCGAGCAGTCAGGCAGGGCATCACAGATTGCGACCTCGACGGCAGAGATGTCACAGACTGTAATGGATGTGGCAAAAAACGCCTCAAATATTGCATCTTCTGCAAATGACACTGCAACCATAGCAAATGAGGGCGCTCATACAGTAGATAAGTCTGTAGAAGAGGTCAATGAGATCGCTGATACGGTAGGTGAATCTTCAAGGCGCATCATATCACTTGGTGAACGTTCAAAGCAGATAGGCGACATTATCAATGTAATAAAGGACATAGCCGACCAGACAAACCTGCTTGCCCTCAATGCTGCAATAGAGGCTGCAAGGGCGGGAGAGCAGGGCAGGGGATTTGCTGTTGTGGCAGACGAAGTGAGGAAGCTTGCGGAAAGGACGGCAAAGGCAACATCAGAGATTAGCGGGATGATCGGAGGGATACAAAATGAAGTGGATGGCGCAGTGGCCTCCATGGATGAAGCGACTAATAAAGTCAATTCTGGCGTAAGGAATGTTACTATGGCAGGCGTATCCTTGAACAATATAGTGCAAAGCGTAAATGGTTTGCAGGCAATGATACAGCAGATAGCCTCTGCTACGGAAGAAATGTCAACCGTTTCCGAGACAATAAGCAGCGACATAGAAACAATTGCCAATGTTTCAAATGAGACATCCTCAAGCTCAGGCCAGATAGCCCAGTCTGCTTCAGACCTGGCAAGGCTCTCTTCTGACCTTCAGCGGATCGTCGGGCAGTTCAGGGTGTAGTTCAGAAAGACATCTTTTCGAGCGGTCTTCTTTCAGGGACATATGCGTGAGGGACAGCGCCTTCATTCCATTCCCTTGAAACATACAAATTGCAGTAGCAGCTGCCGTACTCTTTAACATCCGGCTCACGATACAGGCATGGACAGATAATGTCTTTGTCTTTTTCATAATCACCGGAGGCCAGCCTGCAGGGACAGGACATATAGCCGTAACGCGCTTTGTTGGTAAGGAGCCCACTGAGCAGGTCGAAGGTCGCCTCCTTGTCCTTATTGAACAGATAACCTTTAGGCTCCTGCAATTTGCGCAGCATGTCATAAAGCTCTTCAACGCTGATCATAGTCCGAGCGCCTCCCTGATCTTGTCCTCTTTATGACCGATAATGACTTTGTCCCCGATTATAATTGTGGGAAAACTGCAATCAGGGTTGAGTTTCTTTATCTCATCAATAATGGCAAGCTTTTCTTCTCCTGACAGCATGTCCACGTCCGTAAATTCATATTTTACAGCGCAGTCGTCCAAAAGTTTTTTTGTGGCCTTGCAGTGGCTGCAGGTGCTGAGCGTATATATTTTAACAGGCGGCTGCATGTTCGTCCTCCTTTGTTTTATGGGGTCTCGCCCTCAAGACGATATTAACACAGACCGGTAACGGAAGCAACGAGCATGTGGGGCAGTAGCTTATAAATGTCGTTCGGGGGTATACTGGAAAATACAAAAGACAACAAGCTGAATAACCATAATAAATCGAATATTTATATTAACTTTTATTAGTAAAAGCCGAGGTCCCTGCAAATATCCTCTAAAGGGCTTATTTTTTTAAGGTATCGTTATTATGGCTATTCATCTTGCAGCCTTTTGCATATATGGCAAACAAAGATGGGATTATGGCGAGGGGAAAATGGAAGAATTTTATCTGGAAGACAATGAATTTATTGAGCTGAATAACCTGCTGAAGGTCATGGGGCTGTGCGAGAGCGGAGGGATGGCCAAAATCCTGATCTCCGAAGGTCGTGTCAACGTTGATGGTAATGTGGAATTGCGCAAACGCTGTAAAATACGCAAGGGACAGGTTGTTGAATTCGAAGGTCAAAAAATTATTGTGAAGTGAAATCTGCTGTAGCGCCCATAAGGGCTCCCTGTTGATACGGTAAAAACATTTCTAATTTCTTTTTTCTATCCATTTCTCACCTTAGGACATACCACCAGTTTCTGCATCTGCAATTTCTTAAGCTGAAACACAAAAATAGTTGTAACAACAGCCAATATATGCTATCTGTTTAATATATTGGTTTGTCCTCCTGATTTGCACTGAACTGTTATACCAAATTAAGAGCGTCTAACAAAATGAATTTATCGGAATTAACAAATCATGCATGGCACGGTATGTTCGTCTCATTTTCGGAAGCCATCCGGACTTCCTCCGAGGCTGCGCTGACCCGCTGCACCATCCTTGGCTCTGCATGGGTCATCGAAGCCGCTCATATACCATACCAAGCATGATTTATATTTGTTCATTTTGTTAGACGCTCTAAGCCTTGGCCCATAAAATTATTGGGGAAAGACAATGAAAGAACAGCAGAAGAAATGGTTGATCAGGGCCGTAGGGGCGTTGGTTATTGGCGTTCTGGCCTTAGTCGTCTGGCAAAGATTTTACGCCAGTAGAAAGGACGATGGTCTTGTCAGCGGCAACGGCCGCATCGAGGCTGTAGAAATTGACATCGCCGCAAAGACGCCGGGCCGTATAAAAAATATTCTTGTGAAGGAAGGCGAATTTGTAACTGCCGGTCAGGTCGTTGCGCTGATGGATACTGAAGTGCTTGACGCGCAGCGTAGAGAGGCAGAGGCGAACCTGCAACGGGCACAGAGTGCCGTAGGGAATGCTCAAAGTCAGTTGGCGCAACGCATAGCTGAAAAAACGGCTGCACTCGCGGTTGTGGCCCAGCGCAAAGCCGAGCTTGATGCAACGAAAAAACGCCTTTCGCGTACCGAGACACTGGCCACCAAAGGCCTGATCGCAATCCAGGTGCTGGATGACGACAGCGCAGCTGCCGAGGGAGCACAGGCGGCATACCTTGCAGCAGAAGCCAACGTTAAAGCAGCTGAAGCTGCTGTTGCCACTGCCCGGTCACAGATCCTTGGAGAGCAG
>Ga0209211_10002769_pt1 | contig 29625 bp, 30 predicted proteins | sample RifGroA2_FD_183992 | JGI IMG/M metagenome (GOLD analysis project Ga0209211, IMG submission 183992) | Groundwater microbial communities from Rifle, Colorado, USA - Groundwater A2 (SPAdes) (version 2) | ecosystem: Environmental > Aquatic > Deep subsurface > Groundwater | place: Rifle, Colorado...
AATGTTCCATCATTTCTTACAAAAATATTACTCGAAAAAACATCTCTCAGTAGAATGTCACTTCCGTCCAATATTCTAGCAGTCTCTAGCAAATCATTAACTGCTGCCCGGCTTAAAACAGTTGGTTTGGGAAAATTTTGTTTTATTAGTCTGGAAAGGGTATTTCCTGGCCCAAAATTTTCACTTACTGGCAATTCAGTTGATCCGTTTGAAACAAAGCCATAAGGTTTCGCTAAGTTTGCTCTGAGTCTTGATGGTAATGCGTTTTGTCCATCAGCTAAAATGAACTGTTCATTTTGTAATGCAATCATTCCTGAGGGAGTTACGGATTTAGGAAATTTTACTACCACCGATTTAGGTGACACACCAGCTTCGTATAGTGTTGCTCTATATACAGTTCCAAAGCCGCCACTACCTATTTCTTCGTCAACAAAAACGGTTCCGCCCCGATTTGAACGGAACTTAAACCCTATTGGAAAATTACCAGGATCAGGCGGTTTATTTGCCACAACAGGATTTCTAATCATCAGAGGTTCCGGATCAATGGTGACGGGTTCAACTGTAGGTGGATCTATAATCTTATTAGTCCATATCAGACTTTCATCGACTCCAGAATTTTTAATTATTGAAGGCATTTTAGTTAGTCTAAAAATTTCAATTGCGCTGGTTTTAAGAGTGCTAAGATCATTGCCTAAAGCCAGTCCGAACTGTCCGGGATTACCGCTAGCCACCGCTGCCAACATATTGCACCACTCACCGTTAGCGCCATTTTTCACGCAATCGGAGAGAGCATAAATTGTACTGGCAACATTAATTGCCGCTGCAGATTTTTGGACCCACGGTTGTTGGAGTTGTTGAAATAAATAATAAGTCGCGGTAGAAAGACCAGACGTAGTTACCACTTTATATGTAGATCTAATAATGGGTGAACTAATAGCGGCGGCGGTCAGTAAAGCGCCTGTTGTTTGCACATCTCTATCTCCTTTTTTCTCCACAAATTTAGTTTGTTCGGCAATTGAATAGACACATTTTTTACTAAAAAGGTAGATTGTTTCTCCCCACGGTTCAGTGTAGGTGGAATCACAGTTGCCGGATTTACATTCATTTCCTGTACTACAACCTGACCCAAAATCTTTACCGTTTGGATTAGGAGGACTAGAAACACAGATGAAGGTGTTGGAATCACAGACTGTTTTTGGGTAAACACATTCTTCAATAATCTGCCAACGGCCGCTTTTAAACTCTTCAACACGAGCGGGGTGATTAATAATAGGTAAGTTATTTTGGGCTACACAACGTTTAGTGATTGCAGTTTGATTGACAACACATCCACAAAATCCTGATGCAGAAACCTTAGTTGTTCCCGCAGGGCAAGTCTTAGATGGACTAAAAACACAAGAGACGGTTTGTGTTGGTTGTATTTGTGGCGGAAAAGTAGGTGCGGTAATAATAGGTTTTGGAGTCGCTGTTGATGAGAGTATTGGTGTACTAAGTTGTCTTGGCGTTGGCATACTAGTAAGTTTTGGAGTCGCTATTGGCGTTGCAGTTAATCCCACCCCAGTTCGATTACATGGCTTACCAGCACACTTACTGATATCAGCATCGGTATAGTTAGTGAATTGACAACTGACATCAAAGTTCTTTTTTTTACAAACAGGCGGATTAATAGACAAACACTCATATACTTCAGGACAAACAGCGGCTCTTGAATTTGAAGCAAAATTAGCTTTCTGATTATTGACAAACAAAGAAGTACCAAGAGTAATAAGTCCTCCAATCAGCACTAAGCTCAAGGTTAATAAAGTTGCGATTTCACCTCTTCTTGTCTTTAACATTTAATATTCAATATTTAATCTTATTATCTCAATGTACATTGATAGTGAAAAAAAATCAAGAAAATAATTTTTAATTCATTTAGGGAGTTGTCTTACCGCTTTGATAACCGCCTCGGCGTCAATTTCTTCGTAGTGTAATAATTCATCAGGAGTGCCGGAACGGGGGAGTTTGCGGACGCAGAGATGGACAAAATTTTTAATTTGTTTGTTTAAACAACTCAACACAGCTTCACCAATGCCTCCGGCCGGATAATGATCTTCTACCACAATCACATTTTTTGTTTTCATGACTAATCGATTAATCGATTGGACATCAATAGGTTTGATCGAATAACAATCAAGAACGACCGTCTCAATCCCTTTTTTAGCCAATTCTTTCTGTGCCTTTAATGCTTCGTGCAATGTCACCCCGGCGGCAATGATAAGTACGGAACAAAGATTTTTGTTCCCTACATAATGAATTTTCGAACCACCAATCTTAAATTTTTCTTTTTCCCCGTAAATCACCGGTGTTTCTTTCCGGTTGGTCCTAAGATAAAAAAGTCCGTCCTGATTGGCCATTATCTGAGTCAATTTGAAAGTTGACGTAGCGTCAGCAGGGTAAAATATCGTGCTATTTAGAATACTGCGAAACATAGCTAAGTCTTCCAGTCCCATCTGAGAAGGGCCATCTGGGCCAATGGAAACCCCGCTATGAGATCCGCAAATTTTTAAGTTGGGGGCGGAATACTGAGCCATTCTTAGTTGATCAAAGCCCCGGGTTAAAAAAGCGGCAAAGGTGGAAACAAAAGGAATCAATCCAAGTTTTGATAGACCAAGAGCGGCGGTTATCATATTCTGTTCGGCGATAAACATTTCAAAATACCGTTCAGGAAATTTCTTGGCAAATTTTTCTGAGTAGGTGGAATTGGACATCTCGGCGTCGAGAGCAACAATTTTATTATTTACATCACCAAGAGCTAATAGAGCATCTCCGTAAGCTAGACGAGTGGCAATTTTATCACTTAGTTTATAATTTGAAATTTTTAATTTTAAATTTTTATTCAATTTTAAATTTTTAATTTTTAATTTTAAATTAGGGACATTAATTACACCTCGAACCTTAAGGTTAACATCTCCCAATTCTTTTAAAGCAGACTTCAACAAATCCTTCGGCAGTGGCTTCCCATGCCAACCCTCTTTATTTTCCAAGAACGAAACCCCTTTCCCTTTAATTGTGCGAGCGAGGATCATTGTAGGTTTTTGTAGAGACGCAAAATTTTGCGTCTCTAACATCTGGTATGTTTCATAAACCTGTTTGATGTCATGTCCATCATCAACAATAATCGTCCTCCAACCGAAAGCTTCAATTCTTTTTGCATAAGTTTTCAAATCCCAGCCGAGCATCGTCTCCGTGCTTTGGCCGAGCCGGTTAATATCAACAATAGCGATCAGATTGTTAAGTTTGTAGTGCGAAGCAATCTGGATGGCTTCCCAGACCTGGCCCTCAGCCATTTCGCTATCACCTAATAAAACCCAAATTTTTGGGATCCTTTTAATATTTAATATTTGATATTTAATATTTAATCTGATTCCCAACGCCATTCCCACTCCGGCGGACAGTCCTTGTCCCAAAGAGCCGGTAGCTACGTCAGCATATTTAAATCGGAAGGTCGGATGACCTTCTAAATCAGAACTAAATTTTCGGAGTTGCATTAATTCCTTGTATGAAATAGCTCCGGCAGCGTGATACAATGAATAAATAAGCGGAGAAGCATGACCTTTGGAAAAAACGACCCGATCGTTAGCCGGACTTTTGGGATTTTTTAAATCAAAATGATAGAATCCGGAAAAAAAAAGCGTCGTCATCAGTTCAACGGGGGAGAGAGAAGTCGTCGGATGACCTGATCCGGCCTCAGTTGTTGAAGTTAAAATATCATAACGGATCAGCTGACAAAGTTTTTTTAGTTTTTTCCAAATAGATATTTTTTCGTTCATTATTATGTATTATTATACATTATGGATTTTTAATATTAAGAAATAAAGATTATGTTAGAAAGTCCAGATATATCATTAAGGAAACCAATCCAACATCCTGATCAAGTTAAAGCACACATAAAAAATATAAAAGGATTAGATAAAGGAATAGAAGATAAAACAGCGGAACAAATAGCGAGAAATTTAACTGCTCGAGATTTATGGTTAAAACACGAAACAGATAGAGCAGAAAAATATAAAGGACAATTGTCAGAAGACGAAAGGTTAAGCCTCGTCGACTCGCTAACCGGTTTACCAAACCATAGGGCTCTTTTTGGTGATCAAAAAGCAAACCCTCCATTAATTGGCAGGTTGGAAGAATTTCTTAGTTATGCAGAACGAAGTAAAGAACCTTTCGCTTTAGCAATAATAGACCTTGATCATTTTAAGAAATATAATGATGATTATGGTCATCTTGCTGGAAATGTAGCTTTGCAGGAGTTGGCACGAGTCATTAGAAGGGTGATAAGACCGTCCGATTTTGCTGCTCGCTTCGGAGGGGAGGAATTTGTGGTCATTTTGCCAGGTCTGGATCGAGAACAGGCTCGGATAGTAATTGAAAGATTAAGGCAAGCAGTATCAGCAATGCCGTCTCAAGGATTCAAAGGAGTGGTCGGTGAAAGAGTGTCATTACTGGAGAACGGAATAACCATAAGCGCTGGCTTAACAGATTATAGTGGGAATGATCCTAATATTGATAGTACGCCAGATGCATTAATTAAAGAAGCTGACGATTTGTTATATCTGGCTAAAAAAACCGGACGTGACAAAGTAGTGTCTAGAAATAAATCCAAATAAACATTTTTTTAACTCTCCAAAGTCGAAGTGTCACTAACCAGAACTAGGGTTACTTATAAATCTCGTGCGTTCCAATGTCTATAAAGCCAGCCATTTTTTTGTCGATAAACTCAAAAAGAATCCTGATGTGATAATCAACCGAAAAAGACCAATAATCCGTAAGTTTTCCGGTCAACTTATGAGTTTTTAAGGAAGGGTCAAACGGATTACTAATAAATTTAACAATCGTTTTCTCAATTTTTCTCCGGTTAGACGAATGTTTTTTAATTGATTTTTTGAATGAAGATGAATAGAAGACTGAATTGATTTTCATACTATTCAAATAATTCTTTGATAGATTTCATTTTTTTTAGTTTTTTAGCAGCCTTTTCTTTTTTATAATTTGAGATCGCTAATAGAGCTTCCTTCTCATCATATACTTGAATTTTTTCCATCATTGATTGATAAAGATCAGGTGTTAAAATCACTGCTTCTAAATCGTTTTTTTTCAAAACAAGAAGAGGTTTTTTAGTCATTTTTAAAGTTTTCAAAAGCGTCGGATAATTCCTTTGCAAATCGGAAACGGAAACAAATTGTGGGATATAAGATAAATTATTCATAATGAACTACATAATATTATACATAATGAAAATTGTCAAGATGAAGTTGTTTTTAACTCTCCAAAGTCGAAGTGTCTCCAGCAGGCAGAATTTTTGAACTTTTTAATTCAATGCTCTTGACAAAATATGAATTACATATTAATATGAAAGTATGCAAAACATAATTTTTGAAGATATGGTAAAGGTGATGGAAAGAGGTCAGGTAACTATTCCCCTTAAGTTAAGGGAGATTTTTAATTTACAAAAAGGATTTAGGCTCTGGATTAGGGTTGATCAAAATAGAAAAATAGAACTTGAACCAGTAAGAGAAAATAAGGCAAAAAAATTAAGCGAATGGTTGAAGAAAATGATGAAAGATAAGAAGCGGTATTTTACTAATTTCGACGAAAAAAAAATAAGACAGATAAGAGAAAAATCAAGGAATAAACTTTTACGATTATATGGAAAAAATCCTCATTGACACCGATATTTTGATTGAGTTTTTTAGAATAAAAGAAAGATCACTATGTCTTTATTCAAAAATATTTAGAATCAATACTAATATTCCGGTGATTTCTTCAGTAACAGTAGCGGAACTTTTTGCCGGAAGAAGTATAGAAGATAAAAAAGAAGAGTCAATTCTAAAAGAATTTTTAAGCAAAGTTGAGATTTTGTATTCAAATTTTGAGATAATGAAACTTACAGGAGAAATAATAAGAGTTTCTGATTATAAAATAACATTTCAAGACGCCGAAATCGCCGCCTGCACTTTGTGTCATAATTTAGCACTTTTAACAAAAAATACAAAAGATTTTAAAAAGATCAAGGGATTAAAATTATTTAATTATTAACTCTCCAACGTCGAAGTATCTCCAACGGGCAATCCCAGTTCTTGAGCTTTTAAGACCCTTCTCATTATTTTTCCACTTCTCGTTTTTGGCAGTTTGTCAACAAATTCAATCTCGTCTGGGGTGGCAATAGGCCCAATTGATTTACGGACGGTTTGAATTAGTTCAGTTTTTAATTCCTCAGAAGGTGTGAATCCAACCTTTAGGATGACAAAAGCTTTGATTGATTCACCTTTGACTTCATGAGGTTTGCCGATGACAGCCGCTTCAGCCACTTTAGGATTAGAAACAAAAGCCGATTCTAGTTCGGCCGAACCTAATCGGTGGCCAGAGACTTTAATAACGTCGTCGTTTCGTCCCACAATCCAATAATATCCATCCCCGTCAACCTTAGCTGAATCCCCGGCAAAGTAAACGTTAGGGATTTTCTCAAAATATGTTTCTTTGTAACGGGTAGGATTATTATAAACATCCAAGAACATTGAAGGCCAGGGTTTTTTGATAATCAAATATCCCTGAGTATCGACGGGAACTTGATTGCCTTTATCATCAACCACACTGGCTTCGACACCAAAAAAAGGTTTAAAAGCGCTACCTGGTTTAAGTCCAGCAGAAGGAATTGGTGTTATCATGTGCATACCAGTTTCCGTCTGCCACCAGGTATCCATGATAGGAATTTTCTCACGACCGACATTTTTGTAAAACCACAACCAAGCTTCCGGATTAATCGGTTCACCAACCGACCCTAAGATTTTTAAGGAAGAAAAATCATATTTTTTGAGATGCTCCTCGCCGAATTTCATTAAAGCTCTTATGGCCGTTGGGGCCGTATAAAACTTGGTCACTTTATATTTATCAATCAACCGCCACCAGATCTCAATATCAGGATAGTCGGGAGTGCCTTCGTATACGAACGTAGTTATTCCGTTAACCAATGGGGAATAGAGAATATAAGAGTGGCCGGTAATCCAACCGGCATCGGCGGTTGACCAAAAAATATCATCGGATTTAATATCAAAAACTAATTTTAAAGTGGCATAAATTCCGACCATATATCCACCGTGTCCGTGAATTATTCCCTTCGGTTTTCCCGTTGTCCCGGACGTGTAAAGTATGAAGGCCGGGTCGGATGACTCCATAATTTCGGTGGAGCAAATATTATTTTGTTTTTTCATTAGATCATGCCACCAAATATCTCTTTGAAAGCTTGACACCGTGTTTTTCGCCGCAGGTGTCTTCGCTTCCTCTATTCGTTTGACAATAATCACGTGTTCAACGGTTTTATTGTCTTTTATTGCTTCATCAACATTTTTTTTCGAATCAATAGTTTTTTTCCCATAAGGATAACCATTGGTGCAGATGACGATTTTTGCCTGGGCATCTTCAACTCGATTTTTTAAAGCATCGGCGGAAAATCCCGAATAGACAACCGAATGGACGGCTCCAATTTTCAGACAGGCGAGCATACTGATAAACTGTTCGGGAATTCGAGGAAGATAGATGGTAATTTTGTCACCTTTTTTGACACCTAAAGACTTTAGTCCGTTAGCAAATTTACATACTTCGTCATTCAACTCTCCGTAGGTGAATCTTCGTTCTTCACCCTGAGCGGAGTCGAAGGGTTGAGCAATCCAAATCAAAGCGGTTTTATTTTTGACATCGGTATTCATCCAACGGTCAAGGGCGTTATAAACAATATTTGTTTGCCCACCCACAAACCATCTTGCATAGGGATATTTCCAGTCCAAAACTTTGTCCCAGGGCTTATACCAGCTCAGTTCTTTGGCAATATTTTCCCAAAAAGCTGACGGGTCTTTGATCGATTCCTGATAAACTTTTTCGTAATCCTTCACGTGAGAGCCTCCAACTGTTTCCGGTTTTGGATTGATAAGCATAAATTCATTGTGACGAAAAAAAACAAAAAAAGCAATAGAATTTTTTCCCATGATAGGTTATGATATTAATCATAAAGAAGATGAGCAATAATAAAATCTTATTTAAGAAAACCCAATTTTTAAAAGAAACCTGGTCTTATATTGCACCCACTTGGGAAGAAATGGGGGAGATCTGTCTGGATTTAGGAGTGGAAATTCTTAAAAGCGGAAAAAAATTTGACACTTTAATTACTTTGGCTAAAGGCGGTTGGACTTGGGCCCGGACAATGGCCGATATTCTACAAATAAGCGAACTTTCCAGCTTTAAACTTTCATTTTATGATCCATCACAGTTGGGTATAAAATTATCAAAGCCAATTTTAGAAATCCCCCTGACAATCCCTTTGGTGAAAAAAAGAGTCCTCCTATTTGATGATGTTAACGATACCGGAGACACATTGCAATATGATCTAAAATATCTGGATCATTTTGGCCCGACTTCAATTACAACAGCCACTCTCTTTCATAAACCCCATGCAATTATTAAACCACAATTTATAGGGGCAGAAAGTGATGCTTGGATCGTATTTCCACATGAGAGACGGGAAGCGATTGACGAATTGGCAATGAAATGGAAAAAAGTCGGTTTAAAAAATCCGGAAATTAGAAAACGATTAATAAAGATTGGTTTACCGGAAAAAGAAGTTAATATATTTTTGAAATAACCGATGATTGTTATCGTTGATTTTGGCTCACAGACAACTCACTTAATCGGCCGTAGAATCAGGGATTTGGGAGTAAAGTCGGAAATCGTACTGCCTCAAGACGCTTTTAAATCAATCAAAAAATTTGCTCCCCGCGGTATTATTTTATCGGGAGGACCGGCTTCGGTTTTTGGAAAAGATGCCCTGCTTGTTGATAAAGCCATTTTTGAACTGGAAATTCCTGTCCTTGGGATTTGTTATGGCCTAGAAGTATTAGGCCAGATGTTGGGTGGAAAAGTGGCTCCTGGTAAAAAGAAAGAATACGGGCCAACGGACTTTAGTTTGAAAAAGGAATGTTCGCTTTTTTCTGATTGGAAAAAGAATAAGACAGATTTTAAAGTTTGGATGAGCCATTTTGACCAAGTAATCGAACCGCCAAAAGGATCGATCGTCGTCGGATCAACTCCGGCCGTTTCAGTAGCCGCTTTTGCCGATGAGAAAAAGAAGATTTACGGGATCATGTTTCACCCAGAAGTCCATCACACAGAATATGGGCAACAGATATTGAATAATTTTGTCATAAAAATTTGCGGAGAAAATCCGTTGCTTGGAACTAAAAAAATTGAAGAGATAAAAAAATATTTGAAAAAAGAGATTGGAAAAAACAAAGCGGTTTGTGCTTTATCTGGCGGGATCGATTCATCGGTAGCTGCCTATCTAACCTATCAGGTTATTGGAAAAAATCTCACCTGCTTTTATGTTGATACCGGGATGATGCGAATCGGGGAGACAGACGAAGTAATTAATACTTTTAAAAATAAATTAAAACTTCCGCTAAAAGTCATTGACGGCAAAAAAGATTTTTTGACGGCTTTAAAGGGGGTCATTGATCCGGAGATTAAAAGAGCCGTCATTGGCGAAACGTTTATCAGGATATTTGAAAGAGAGGCCCTTCGACTCGTTTATCCTGAGCGAAGTCGAAGGACTCAGGGTAAACCAAAAATCTTAGTACAAGGGACAATCTATCCTGACGTAATAGAAAGCCAGGGAACCAAGCATTCCCACAAAATCAAAACTCATCACAACGTCGGCGGAATTCCGGAGAAACACGGTTTCCGGTTAGTTGAACCTTTAAGAATGTTTTATAAAGATGAAGTGAGAAAAATTGCCCAGGAATTAAAATTTCCGAAAGAAATGGTTACCCGTCATGTCTTTCCTGGTCCGGGTTTGGCCGTCCGCTTAATCGGGGAAGTGACGGAAAAAAAACTGGATATTTTGAAAAGAGCTGATGCGATTGTCATCGAGGAAATTAAAAAGGCCGGTTTGTATGATCAAATTTGGATGGCGTTCGCCGTTTATACCGGAATAAAAACTACGGGCGTGACAGGAGATGAGCGAAAATATGGAGAGTTAATTGCAGTACGGGCGATTGAATCAAAAGATACGATGACTTCCGATTGGGTAAGACTGCCTTATGATGTGTTGGCAAGAATTTCCGAAAGAATTGTCACTGAAGTTTTTGAAGTCGTCCGCGTCGTTTATGATATAACTACAAAACCTCCGGCGACGATGGAATGGGAGTAGGGAGAGGAAAATGAAGAAATATTAACCTCTTTTACTTCTTGATTTTACGGCTGGTGGACCACCTTGTCCGTCACTATATCCAGAAACCCTATGATGATCATGATCATTTTTTGCTTCCTGTTTTAATAAAGCTGCAATACCAACTCCTAAACGACCAAATTTTCTTAATTCTTCACTAACTGCTGCCCTGATAAAATAAGCTGTATCATAACAAACTTCCCAACCCCCTCGACGTTGTCCATCCATATGTCAAAATTTTACTTCTTCTTCTTGTCAAGGGGTTTGGACAGTAAAATGGGCTAATTGATTTTTTGATGTCATCTCCGTGAAGACGGGGATCCAGTCTCAAATTTCCGTTTGCATTGAAAATTATTTTCTGTATAATTTAATAATCATGAAAAACATAGTAGCTCAGAATTTTTATTTTTACTTTTACCGCGTAAGCGGCGGGGACACTTGTGACTGTTAAAAAGTAAAATAAAAGTTCACAGACCCGCCGAAAGGCGGTTTTTTTTATATAAAAAACTATGACACCAAACATTCTCAACAAAAAATTAGCGATTATAGCCGGACCATGTTCGGTTGATTTTGACAATATTAGCGATATTCTCAAGATTGCCGATATCAAGGTTAGTAATCGCTTTGGGAGAAAACAACGGGCTATTTTTGGTACTCGGGTCATTGGTCTTAAGTCGCGGACATCCCTAAATAAAGATGGCAAAAATATGGGAATAGACTTTCCGATTTTTAGAAACAATATTGATCTTTTGATTCAGGGAAAGTCAATCAACACATTAAAAGTTCTACCAAGTGTCAGAATTGCTAAAAATATCATTAAAGAGACTGGTTTGTTGGTGGCGGCTGAAATTATGGATCCAATGTCCCAACTACCGATTTTTGAAAGAATGTTGCCGAAAGAAAAGGTCTTGATCTGGAATCCGGCCGTCAGTCAGCTTGGTTGGCCGGTATTAAATATGTCCATATTTGCCAAAAAAAATAAATGGCTGATTGGTTTAAAAAACCCGAAATGGTTTGGGGATGAAAATTTGGGCCAAACAACCATGGAAAAAACCTGGATTGGACTAACTCACTACACCGGAATGAACGAACCCGGCCTTGAGGGAAAACTAATTTTAATTCACCGGGGCGTTGATATTTATAACAAAGGTGATTACCGTAATTTGCCGGTTCATCAGGCCGCCAAAAGAACTAAATTAGCCACTAAAGCAAAGTTATTTTTTGACCCGAGCCATATTCATGGTCCTAAATTACGGGATTCTATTGTCAAATCAACAATTGAAGCGATGCAGATGAAAATTGATGAGGAAAATTTTTTATATGACGGTATTTTGATTGAAGTCGGCCGGTCAAAAACAGATACAGAACAACACATTACGGTCAAAGAGTTAAAAGAACTATGTTCTCAGTTAGCGGAGTTTCGCGATTTAAGCGAGCCGAATTAAAAGTTATAAATAGTTAAAAGCGTGACACTGAATTTTATTTCTCCGTGGGAACCCTCCCCTTTTCGGGGATTCCCAAGTCGAAAAAAATTAAGCGTCCCGCTTTTGCTGTTATTTGTCATCCCCGCGGAGGCGGGGATCCAGACTGAAATTACCATATGAAAAAAATAATAGTTGGGAAAAAATTATTACTAAAGATTAATCAATTATTTGATTTTTCCAGATTTTCAAAAATAGCCGTCTTAACTGACGTGAATATTCCAACGACTCTGATTGATAAGATTGAAAAATCTTTGCATAAAGAACTTATAAAGATTATTATTTCGGCCGGAGAAAATGAAAAAAACATTGAGACAGTCAAAAAAATCTGGGAAATAATGTTTAGAAACAGTATGGACCGACAGTCTTTGTTAATAAATCTCGGCGGGGGAGTCGTCTGTGATCTGGGTGGATTTGCCGCCTCAACTTTTATGAGGGGAGTAGAATTCTTGAATATCCCAACGACTCTTTTAGCTCAGGTTGACGCCAGTATTGGCGGAAAAACTGGGATTGATTTTTTGGATGTAAAAAATGGAGTTGGGGTTTTTAGAGACCCGATGGGTGTGATTATTGACGTTGATACATTGAAGACTTTACCAAAACGGGAATTAATATCAGCTTTTGGAGAAATTATTAAACACGGAATTATCTCCGGACGCAAACATTTTGACTTTGTCACTTCAAAAAAACCGGAAGAATTTAACCAAACCGAACTGATTGAAATAATTAGCCAATCAACAAAAATTAAATCAGATATTGTCAAAAAAGATCCCAAAGAAAAAAATTTGCGTAAAGTTCTTAATTTCGGTCACACGATCGGTCATGCAGTTGAGTCTCTAAGCTGGAAAACTGATAGGCCGCTGTTACATGGGGAAGCAGTTGCGATTGGCATGATTGCCGAAAGCAATTTAGCCTGTCTCTGCCAACCGACGCATAACCGCCGCGGTTGTACGGCAGAGTTAATAAAATTAGCGGTAGCAAAAGCAGGATTACCAATGAAAATTAATAACATTAAATCAGAAGATATTCTGAAAAGGATTATAACCGATAAAAAAAATGTTCGGAGAATTATTAACTGGAGTTTGCCTAAAAAAATTGGAAAAGTATTAGTCAATATTAATGTACAGGAAGATTTAGTAATTGAAGCGATTAAATCAATAATATGAAAACCATAGAAATAACAATGCCAGGATCGAAAAGTTTGACCAATAGAGCCTTAATAATGGCCAGTCTTGCTGATGGGATAAGTGTAATCAAGGGCGCCTCGAAAAGCGATGATAGTCTCGTTTTAATTAAGGCCTTAAAAAAACTCGGCGTCGTCATCACCGAGGACGATAATGAATTAAAAGTAGTTGGGAATAATGGCAGTTTTAAGGCGTTTAGCGGTCGATTATATGCTGGCAATGCCGGAACAACGGTAAGATTTTTAACGTCGCTGATTACTCTTGTTCCGGGCCGGATTACGATTGTTAAATCAAAAAGAATGAAGCAGAGACCGATCAACGAGTTGGATAAGGCATTAAAAAAAATTAAAACCGGAAAAGTATCGGTAAAAGGCAGTATCAGTAGTCAGTTTATAAGCTCTTTATTGATGATTGCTCCGGTATTAGAAAAAGGATTGGTGATCAAAATTATCGGCAAATTAGTTTCACGGTCGTACGTTGATATGACTATTAATTTATTAAATAAATTTGGAATAAAAGTGGTTAACCGTCAGCATAAAGAATTTATTATCGGAAAAAATCAGAAGTTAAAACCGGTCGTTTATGAAGTTGAAGGCGACGTCTCGGGCGCTTCATATTTCTGGGCGATTGCGGCAATAACCGGAAATAAAATCAGAGTAAAAAATATTAATCCTTTATCATGTCAAGGAGATATAAAGTTCGTTGATATTTTGCAAAAAATGGGCTGTTTTGTTAAAAAAAATATTAAAGAATCATGGATTGAAGTGAAAGGCCCAAAAATATTACAAGGAATTGATGTTAATATGGAAAATATGCCGGACTCGGCCCAAACTTTGACGATTGTGGCGGCATTTGCCGTAGGAAAAACAAAAATTACCGGCTTGTCAACTTTAAAAATAAAAGAAACAGATCGATTATTAGCACTTAAAAATGAATTAAATAAAATGAAAATAAAAAGTGAGATAACAAGTGACTCAATCATAATAGTCGGAGGAAGCCCACAAAAAACGATTATCAAAACTTATGGAGATCACAGAATGGCAATGGCTTTTGCTGTTGCCAAGTCAAGAATACCGGAATTAATAATTAAGAATCCGGAAGTAGTTTCTAAATCATTTCCGGAATTTTGGAAAAAGTTTAAAAGTTTAATATGAAGATTCTTATAGATTCTGTCACTTGTGACCGCTATTCCCCTGCGAGGCTCTGCGGAATATCTCCGCAATCCGCTTCTCGGGGAACCTTTTCACTTCGTGACATCTATGAGAATTTTAGAAAACCAAAAATATGAAAATAATATTAATTGGTTTCATGGGAAGCGGAAAAACAACGGTCGCAAAAAAATTAGGGGAGAAATTAGACCTTAAGGTTATTGAGATGGATGATTTGATTATAAAAAAATCAGGGAAGAGTATTCGTCAGATATTTAGTGAAAATGGGGAAGCGCAATTTAGAGAATTAGAAACTAAAGTAGCAAAAAATTTGGAAAAAAGAGACAAATGTATTATTTCAACGGGTGGGGGAGTGGTAATGAGCAAAATTAATATTGGTTATTTAAAAGAAAATGGAAAAATAATTTTTCTAAAAACAAGTTTTTTAGAAATAACAGAAAGATTAAAAAATAATAATGATAGGCCGCTTTTTAAAGATAAAAAAATGGCTAAAAAATTATTTATTTTCCGGCAAAAATTATATGAAGAATATGCAGATTTAATAATTAATACTGACGGTAAATCGGTAGAAAAAATAACTTATGAAATTATCAGCCAAAACTAAAATTTGTTTAATCATTGGCGATCCGGTTGAGCATTCGCTATCTCCGGCGATGCACAACGCCGGCTATGAGGCTTTGGGAATAGATAATCAATTTGTTTTTCTTGGAGCAAAAGTAAAAGTTGAAGATGTTGGTGTAGTTATTCAAGCGATGAAAAAAATGGTAATTCATGGTCTGACCTGTACGATTCCCCATAAAATCGCCGTAATGCAATATTTAGACGAAATCGATGAAACGGCCAAAAAAATTGGAGCCGTCAACACTGTATTGAATCAAAACGGGAAATTAATCGGTTTCAATACTGATTGGCAGGGAGTCGTTATTCCACTGGAAAAAGTAACCAAATTACCCGGTAAAAAAGTAATGGTAATAGGTGCTGGAGGAGCTGCTCGGGCAGTTGTTTTTGGTTTATCAAAGCGGGGAGCCAAAGTAAAGATTTTTAATAGAACTAAAGAAAATGCAGTCAAACTGGCTAAAGAATTTAACTGTTTATCTGGCGACTTGGATAATCAGGAAGAGATAAAAGATTTTGATATTATCGTCAATACGACTTCAGTGGGGATGAAACCATTGGAAAACAAAACACCAATTTCAACGAAATTTATTACTAATAAGCAGATAGTCTTTGATATCGTTTATGTTCCTTTTGAAACTAAATTGTTAAAAGAAGCAAAAAAAAGAGGAGCAAAAATTATCCATGGAATTGAGATGTTATTACACCAAGGAACGGCCCAATTTGAAATATATACCGATCGAAAAGCACCAGAAGAAGTCATGAGAAAAGTATTAACTTAAAAGTTCGATATGAAAATAAAAATTTGTACACCAGTTATAGGAAAGACTTTAAAAGAGTTCCTGAAAAATCTTGAAAAAGTTCAGGGGATTTCTGAAATGGTCGAGTTAAGGGTTAATAAAATAAAAGATTTAAGCGAACAAGATCTAAAGTTGATCAGAAAAAAAACGATAAAAAAAGCTATTTTTACCTGTCGAAAAAAAGAAATTATTTTGAAAGCCTTAGATTTAGGATTTGATTATGTTGATGTTGAATTGGGAACGATAGAGAAAGAACCTGCCTTTGCCAAGGCTATGGTGAGCAAAGGAAAAACTAAAATAATTTTGTCTTTTCATAATTTTGAAAAGACCCCTGACATTAAAAAGCTAACATTGATAATTAATCGTATGAGAGAATGTAATGTTGAGGTATTAAAAATTGCCACAATGGTTAATAATGATCAAGATATTAAGAATTTATTTCAAATTTTGTTGAGTAAAAAGAAAAAGGAAAAAATGATTGTCATCGGGATGGGGGAAAAAGGCAAAATAACCCGGATTTTAGGGCCGTTATTGGGCTCTTTTTTGACTTTTGCATCAACTCAATTTGGAAAAACGGCAGATGGTCAAATAGATATTATGAAATTAAAAAAGATTTACAGATTATTAGTTACTTAATTTTTTCGGCTCGGTACCGTATTTTTTCGAACGCCACACCCCAAAGGGGCCCCTGGCGATTTTCTCAAAAATAGGTACCTTCGCCTTTATTAAATATGTCTGGTAATACGTTTGGAACTTTATTTCGGGTGACGACTTTCGGCGAGTCCCATGGAGGGGCGGTCGGTTGTGTGGTGGACGGTTGTCCGCCGGGCTTAAAAATTTCCACTGAAGATATTCAAAAAGATTTGGATCGTAGACGCCCCGGACAAAGTAAAATCACGAGCCCGAGAAAAGAAGAAGATAAAATAGAGATTTTATCAGGTGTTTTTGAAGGGAGAACAACCGGAACACCAATTATGCTGATGGCTAAAAATAAAGACGCACGTCCGGAAGACTACGAAAAATTAAAAGATGTTTTTCGGCCGTCTCATGCCGATTTTACCTACGAAAAGAAATATGGAATTCGTAATTGGCAGGGATCGGGGCGGGCTTCAGCACGGGAAACATTAGCCCGGGTAGCGGCTGGTGCGATTGCTAAAAATTTCTTGAAAGTTAAATTGGGAATAGAATTTTTGGTTTATGTTGAACAAGTGGGAGAAATAAAAATGAAAGATGTAGGGGTCGGACATGTCCGACCCGAACAAATAGAGTCAAATATTGTCCGTTGTCCTGATGAAGAAATTGCCAAAAAGATGATTAAACTGATTGAAGAGGCAAGAAGTGAAGGTGATTCAGTCGGTGGGATCATTTGCGGCGTCATTAAAAACGTTCCTCCCGGTTTAGGGGAGCCGGTCTTTGATAAATTATCAGCAGATTTAGGAAAAGCGACGTTGTCAATTCCGGCTGTTAAGGGATTTGAAATTGGGTCGGGGTTTGAAGGATCTAAAATGAGGGGGAGCGAGCATAACGATTCATTTTGTCTTGACGAAAACAAAAAAATTAGAACCAAAACTAATTTTTCCGGCGGCATTCAAGGAGGGATTTCCAATGGAGAAAATATTTATTTCAGAGTGGCCTTTAAACCGGTTTCAACGATAAGAAAAGTTCAGGAGACTGTTGATAAAGACGGTCAGAATATTAAGCTTGAAGCGGTCGGTCGCCACGATCCCTGTGTTTTGCCAAGAGCGGTACCGATTGTTGAAGCGATGGCGGCGATTACAATTATGGATCATTATTTAAGACAAAAAGTGCAGATTTTATAAGTTATATAAAAGCTCGATACCGAAAATTTTTTGACGGAAGAATTTAAACCGCAAAAAATTTGGTATCTTCGCTTTTTTTGTATGAAAAACCAACTTGATAATCTTAGAAAGCAAATCGATGAAATTGATGAATCGATAATTGTTTTATTGGCCAAAAGGATGAAAATAGTGGAAAAAATTGGCGGCTTCAAAAAGAAAAATAATATTCCGGTCTTTGATAAATTACGCTGGCAGAAAGTAATCAAATCAAAAAAAGGCTTTGTCAAAAAAATCTACAACATCATTCATGAGGAAGCTTTAAAAGTTGAAAATCGCAATTTATAGTGAGCGAAGTCGAACTATGAAAAAAGTCGCTATTGTTGGATTTGGTCGATTTGGGAAGACTCTTAAGAGTCTTTTGGAAAAAGATTTTGAATTAACAATAATTAATAAAAATAACAAAGCTGATATTGTAAATTCCGATGTCATCTTTTACTGTATTCCAATATCTTCGTTTGAATCTGTGATCAAATCACACAAAAAATATTTTAAAGACAGTCATCTTTTAATTGATGTATTATCGGTCAAAATGCACCCGAAAAAAGTTTTCAATAAATATTTAAAGGGACTGAAAACACAAGCTTTATTGACTCATCCGATGTTCGGACCGGACAGCAGTAAAAACGGTTTTTTCGGATTGCCGATTATTTTAGATAAATTTAAAACTGATGATAAAAATTTTACTTTTTGGAAGAATTTTTTTATCAGGAAAGGTCTTAAAGTGGTCGAAATGTCCGCTCAAGAACACGATAAACTAGCCGCTAATTCCCAGGGGGTAACTCATTTTATCGGTAGATTGTTGGACGAATTAAAATTCGCCCCTACATCCATTGATACGCTTGGAGCGAAAAAACTTCAGGAGGTAATGGAGCAAACCTGCAATGACACTTGGCAACTTTTCAGTGATTTGCAAAACTACAATCCAAACACAAAGTCAATGAGGATAAAATTAGGACGGACGTATGATTTGCTCTACAATCAGCTTTTGCCAAAAAAAATCAATAGAATAAAAATTATTTTTGGTATTCAAGGAGGAAAAGGGAGTTTCAACGAAGAAGCGATTTTGTTTTATGTTAGAAAACACGGAATAAAAAAGTTCCAAATAAAATATTTGTTTACCAGCGAAAAAGTTCTAAGGAATTTACACGAAGGCAATATTGATTATGGTTTGTTTGCAATCCAAAATGCGGTTGGCGGAGTGGTTGAGGAATCGATTCAGGCAATGGCTAAATATAAATTCAAGATAGTTGAGGAATTTCAGATATTGATTCGTCATTGTTTGATGAAACGGAAAGATGTTGATATAAAACAGATAAAAACAATCATGGGGCATCCACAGAATTTTGCTCAGTGTAAAAATAATTTGGCGAAAAAATATCCGAATTTGAAACAAGTTTCCGGTAGGGGAGATTTGCTTGATACGGCAAGATGCGCTGAAGCTTTGTCTAAAAATAAAATTGATAAAATTACATCCATTTTGGGACCAAAAATATTAGCTGAAATTTATAACTTGGAAATAATCGATGAAAATTTACAGGATAGTCAAAATAATTTGACGACGTTTTTTTTAGTTACCAGGTAGTATAATCAAAAGAAGTCTTGTCATCCCCTTGAAGAAGGGGATCCAGACTAAAATCACATTTTAAAAATGTAATAATCGACTGGATTCCCGCCTCCGCGGGAATGACATTAGTTTATAATTGATCATATGAAAACAGAAGAACGTCTAAAATTAATTAAGCAAGTTGGTGAGGAGATTATTCAAGAGGAGGAATTGAAAAAACTTTTGGAGAGTGGGGAAGAGTTGATTGCCTATGACGGATTTGAACCATCGGGACAGATCCATATTGCCCAGGGAATTGTCCGGGCTATCAACGTCAATAAAATGATCAAAGCCGGAATCAAGTTCCGGATGTGGGTGGCCGACTGGCATGCGATGGCCAATAATAAGATGGGCGGGGATTTGGAAAAAATTAAAATCGTCGGGAAATATTTTATTGAAGTCTGGCGGGCGAGCGGAATGGATCTCTCAAAGGTCGAATTTATGTGGGCGTCAGACATGGCCCGCAATTCTGATTATTGGAAGTTAGTTGTTCAAGTCGGCAAATCAAACGCTTTGAAACGATTTATCAGAACGGCCGAAATGATGGGGCGGGAAGAGTCTTTGGACAAACTAACCGGCGCTCATATAATCTATTCTTGTATGCAGGTGGCTGACATTTTCATGTTAGGAGCTAAGATTACTCAACTGGGAATGGACCAGAGAAAAGTTAATATGTTGGCCCGGGAAGTTGGCCCGTTATTAGGATACTGGAAACCGGTCGTTGTTAGCCATCACATGCTGATGGGTTTAGGAAAGCCGGCTTCTGAACAGACTGATGCACTGCAACGTACTATAGAAGTGAAAATGTCAAAGTCAAAACCTGACACGGCTATTTTTATGACCGATACGACCGAAGATATTAAAAGAAAGATCAATAAAGCTTACTGTCTTGAAGGTGACATTAAAGAAAATCCAATTTTGGAATATTTTAGATATATTGTTTTTGAATCTTTTGATAGGTTGGGGATTAGTGAGGTAAAAATTGAGAGACCGGAGAAATGGGGAGGGACGTTAGGGGTTAGGAGTTATGGGGAATTGGAAAAGTTGTTTTCTGAGAAAAAAGTTCACCCAATGGATTTAAAAGCAGTTTTGATCAAATACTTAGATCAGCTAATTGAGCCGGTCCGGCGCCATTTTCAAGAAAACGCCGAGGCAAAAAAACTATTGGAACAGGTCAGGGGTTTTCAGGTGACGAGATAAAGACAGTCTTAAATAAGACTGTCTTTGTTTAGTTTCTTCTTTGCAAGCGGGAAAAGCCCCTTGACATTCAGTTTATTTTCTATTATAATAGAAATTAATCGTGAGAGTTATTAGTTAAAATAGAAAATGTTTAAGATAGAATACGTTTGGAGGGAACTTTTAGATCGAACTATTGAAAAGAGAAATCCAAACTTTACTATTACAGAGTTAGCAAAAAAATATACTCTCTCAACGAGCGTCGTTAATCATGCATTAATTCCTCTCCGTAATCTTAACATTGTTAAAATTAATAAAACTTCATCAAAAGTAGTCGACTGGGAAAGACTGCTTTTTTTCTGGGCGACCAGGCGTAATTTAAAAAAAGAGATTGTTTATTCAACGTTTAGTCCGTTACCGGTGCATAATCGTGAAGGATTGATGCCACCCGATGTTATTCCAACGGCCTTTTCTGCCTTTCGATATTTATTAAATAAAACACCGGCTGATTACGATCATATTTATTTTTATTCCAACAAAATTGAAAAAATTACTAAGAGATTTCTGATTAGTAAACGTCCGCCAAATATATTTATAATAAAACCAGATCTGTATCTAGTCAGGTTGAAAAAACTTGGCTTAGCCCAACTTTTTGTTGACCTTTGGAATCTGCCAGAGTGGTACGCAAAAGATTTTCAGGAAGCGGTTTTGTTAGAAATTAGAAAACGATTAAATTCATGAACTCTTTTTACCAACAGTTTTTAACCGACAAAAGTTTTTCTCTTTTAACCGAATTAAAAAAACAGTTTAAATTTGTCTTGATTGGCGGTTGGGCCGTCTATTTTTATTCTCAATCATTAAAATCAAAGGACATTGACATGATTGTTGATTTTTCCCAATTGGAACAGTTCAAAAAAGAGTTTACGATCGAGAAAAATGAAAGACTAAAAAAATATCAGATAAAGATTGAAGAAATTGACATCGATATTTATCTACCGTTTTATTCGAATTTGGGAATTCCGGTTGAGGAAATTATCAAAAAAACAACTCTGGTAAACGGTTTTGTCTTATTGGAAAAAGAAGCATTGCTTATCACAAAATTAAAAGCTTATCAAGATAGAAAAGAAAGCGTCAAAGGACAAAAAGACTTAATTGATATTATTAGTTTAGTTTTACTTGAAGACTTTAACTTTAAATATTTATCAAAATTAATTGATAAGAATCAATTGGAAAGATATTGGCAAGTACTTGAGAAACTTGTTCTAGAAACGAAAGAAGCACCAGAACTAAACCTGAATCAACACGCTTTTGCTAAAAAAAAGAAAAAACTCTTAGAGCAAGTAAGAAGCTTTCAAGTGACGAGGTAGGGGGTTAAAACAATTATCTGATTGCTTTGGCTACGGAAGGAACAACTCCTTTATCAAAAATCGAAGGAATAATTTTTTTTGCTGTTGGATTTTTGACCAAAGAGGCCAAGTTTTGGGCAGCTTTTATCAGCATCGCTAAAGTAATTTTTTTCACTTTATGATCTAAGGCACCGCGAAAAACACCCGGGAAAACTAAGGCGTTGTTAACTTGATTCGGAATATCAGATCGGCCGGAAGCGAAAATATAAACACCGGCTTTTTTGGCAGTGTCGGGCGCAATTTCCGCATCGGGGTTGGCCATAGCAAAAATTATCGCCTGTTTGTTCATTGAAGAGGCCATCGATGCGGTAACCAAATTGGCAGTGGAAACACCAATCAAAACATCAGCTTTATTTAGTGCCAAAGATAGGTCACCTTTTTCTTGATTAGGATTGGTGATTTTGGCCAACCCTTCCTTTTCAGGTGAATTATTTAATCTTTTTTGATAGATAATTCCCTGCCGGTCGCAAACGAGAATATTTTTTCTTCCAAAAGTGCTGAGGATTTTTACAACTGCCGAACCAGCCGCGCCGGCTCCTAAAATAACGATCTTTACTTGATCAATTTTTTTCTCAACGACTTTTAAACTATTAATAAGAGCTGCCAAAACCACGGTCGCCGTTCCCCACTGATCATCATGGACAACAGGAATATTTAATCGTTTTTTGAGAGCTTCTTCGATATAAAAACATTTCGGGGCGGCAATGTCTTCAAGATTAATTCCGCCAAAACCGGGAGAAATAGCAATAATTGTTTTAATAATTTCCTCAGGATTTTGGGTGGAGAGAACAATCGGGAAAGCGTCGATATTGGCAAAACTTTTAAAAATCAGACACTTTCCTTCCATGACCGGCAGAGCTCCTTCCGGCCCAATATTGCCTAAACCCAAAACGGCTGAACCGTCGGAAATTACCGCCACACTGTTATTTTTTATAGTATATTTGGAAAGATTACTTTTATTTTTAGCGAGATATTGGCTGACTGCGGCGACGCCAGGAGTATAAATCAAGGAAAGTTGACGGCGATTCTTGATTTTTATTTTTGGGACAACACTGATCTTACCTTTCAGTTGACGGTGAAGTCTTAACGCTTGCTGGCCAATATCCATAATAAGGAATGATTATAACAGGTGAGGGGCTTTCAGGTGACGAAGTAAGAAACTAATTACTTTTTTAAAGGTATTTTTACCCCAAGAAATCCAATGGAAACAGCTTGATGAGCGGGTGTACCTTTAACACCGTTTTTCTCAAAAACAGCCGGATCGCTAAAATCTGCAGATAGATCTGCAGCAACTGCCGGTTTTTCTTCAATAACTAAAGCAAGCAAAGGAAACTTTCCTAAAGTTGCTCCCCAATATGTTGTTTGTTCTGACATGGGTGACATTATATTATACTGTGGTGTAATTGTCCATTAGAGCAAAATAACCGATGAGGATTTGAAGATTCATTTCTGCTATATTTTAATTAATGATATCTATTCATTTAATTTTTTATTTAACCGCCTTTTTTATTCTTTGGTACTGTTCCGGCCTTATCATTAATTCAGTTGAGCGTTTAGCTCATAAATTTAAACTATCTTCTTTTGCCGTTTCTTTTTTTGTTTTAGGAATTTTAACTTCAATTCCGGAGTTTAGTGTTGGAATAAACTCGATTATTAACAAGACCCCTGATATTTTTGTGGGAAATCTTATAGGGGCTTCTCTGATTCTTTTTATTCTGGTTATTCCTCTTTTAGCCGTCTTTGGCGGTGGGGTAAAGTTAGTTCACCAACTTGGTGAAAATAATCTGATTTTTTCTTTGTTGGTGGTTGCCGCCCCGACATTTTTGATTGCGGACAACATTTTAACCCGAACTGAGGGAGTATTTTTAATTTTAATTTACATAATTCTTTTTTATTTTATTGAAAAGAAAAATGGCCTGATGGTAATCAGTCAGGAGAAAAAAGTTTTTCCGGATAAAAAGCATTTTCTTGAAGACTCTATCACAGTAGTTTTAGCTGCAATAATCATCTTTATCACCAGTAAATTTATTGTTAATGAAACCATCTATTTTGCCTCTTTTTTTCAGATTTCTTCATTCCTTATAAGTCTAGTAATTTTATCCGTCGGGACCAATTTGCCGGAGTTAAGTCTGGCGATAAAATCGATTTTTTTGGGTAAAAAAGAAGTGGCTTTAGGCGATTATTTAGGAAGTGCCGCGGCTAATACTTTATTGTTTGGAGTATTCACATTATTAAATGGTAGAAGAGTCAATGTTAGCGTTTATTCTTTCCGGATTTTACTTTTGACTTTACTGAGCTTGGGAGTTTTTTATCTCTTTTCTCGTTCCAAAAATGAAATTTCCAAAAAAGAAGGCAAGATTCTTCTTTTGATTTATTTGTTATTTATAGTTGTCCAGGTTTTATTTCCTTAGATGCACCACTAAAGCAATCCCGTCAGTCACTATTATTTTTGCCGAAGTTTTATTTAAAACATTACTAATTCCTCTCGTCGATCCAAAAGACAATGATTCATTGTTAAGTTGATACTCCAATCCATCGGTGACAATCCCTTCTAATTTCTCACTGACGGGAATAATTGAAACTTCATCACCGATCTGTCCGTTGATGATAATTTCTTTATTTAAAATATATATTTCTTTTTTTCCTTCAATGACTTTGATTTTAGTTTTTGGATTTTTGGTTTGAATTTTGGCGAGTAACAATATATTAGCCAATAAATGATCAATTCTGTCTCCTAAAATTCCAAAGATAATTATTTCATTAAATTTTTTTTCAAGGCAATAGTCAATCGCCAGTTCAAAATCGGTTTCATCTTTTTTTGTTGGATATTTAATTATTTTTGTAGGGGCGGACCTTCGTGTCCGTCCTATATTTTTCAAGATATTTTTTGGCGTTGAATCAAAATCACCAATGATTGTCTGGGGAACTAGTCCCAGTTTTAAAATGTGTTTGACTCCGCCGTCAGCGGCGATTAAAAAATCTTCTTTTGTAATAATTTTTTTTGCCCGGCTCAGATCTGACAGATTGCCGTTGACAAAAATCACCGCCCGTTTCATGCAGTATATCTTACTACGTTTTAATTTTATTGTCAGGGTAAATTAGGATGGAAAGATACATAATTATAGGTTTGAAGAACTACTTAAATAGTGTAATATCACGAAGCCATATCCCTCGGAAAAGAATATTTCCTTCCGTATTCTTATATATTTCCCAGAGAAAATAAGGCGAACTTGACGTGGGAATAGAAATAAATATTTTATTTTGATACGTACTAAAAGGCGCTTTTTGGATTTTTCCTTTTTGTGAATCGGGAATACCAGGTTCAACAGGATAACCGGCACCGATCTTATAACTTGTTTCCGGAGCATAAAATACAAAAGATTTACTCTCATCCACACCAAAAATATGCGGCCAGGCAAATTCTGGGACAATTCCATAACCATAAATATTCCACTTATAAAGAGGGTTAAAAGTTGCTTCGTCAAGTTTATATTCATGTCGTTCAAGTGAGACATCCAAGCCAAAATCGTTTTTAATGTTGTAAATATAGTAATTGTTAAAGGGAGTTTTAATATTTTGTCCGTTGATGTTTTGAGTAAAATAATCAGTTTCCATCCAATTATAACTGTCGTTTGTGACACTAAAAACGTATTTTTTAATCTGGGCATCGGTCGTATCGTTGTCAAAAAAAGCATGGAGCTCATCAGCTTGAGCGGACGTAAGATCGAGAATGGGGCCGCATCGTTCATTTCGAATGCAGTCAGTCAGATTATTTTTCCCAATCCAGGTAGAATATTTTGTAATGATTTTTTCATATGGTTCAGGAGTGGGGGTAGGGAGAATTACTTTAGTTGGAATGGGTACAGGTGTCCAGGTTGGGTAAGGACTGGGAAGGACCCAATAATTTTGGCAGAGATACTGTCCATTGCTATAATTTGTATTAACGCTGTTTTTTTTGAGATATTCTTGACAACCGAATACGCCGTCTCTGCAGGAAATAAAGCACTCATTTAACGGTTGTTTGCATCCGGTCGTGATACAGTTTTTTGGTTGAATTGCATAACCAGGTTTAGGAAGGTATACAAATATTTTTATTGTGGGAGTGGGAATAATCGTAACCATCTTAGGGTAAGCAGCTTTGCTGAATAGAGTTTGAGGGGTTTGAACGGCAACAATGCCAAGGACAAGAATTCCAATAAGAAATGTGAGGATGATAAATCTTTGCTTTTCTCGTTTTTTCTTCATAATTTCATAATATAACACTTAATTTCAGAAATAAAGAGAAAAGCTCACATCTGCTTAAGAGACTTTAAGAAAGCTATCGAAACCAAGGTCAAAACTACCAGATGAGCAAAAGAAAATGTGGCCGAGAGAAAAAGGATAACAAGAAACAATAAGGCCAAGTTAGTCGCATAGTAGTCACTAATAATCGAACGGAGGATAAGGAAAAGAATGCTAACCGCAAACAATCGTTCTTTAACAAAAATATTTATTAGATTAACTCCGGCAATTTCTAATTGAGGAGGAAAGAAAAGCAGTATTCCCAATATGATTAAAGAAAATTTAACAACCGTTGTGCAATTTTTCACTTCAATATTCGTGCTTTTTTTCAAAGAAGCCTCATTTTAAAGTTGTAATTTTAGTTAGTAAAAATATATAATACTGTCATGAACAAGATTTTGATTTTGTTAGTTGTTCTTTTATCTTTATTCGTACTGTTTCGGGTTGCGCGGCGATCACGATTATTGAATAAAATCATCCAGGTTCAACCAGTTGAACAGACGCCAACGACCACAAATACAAATCCAACAGAAAGTCCGGTAGTAAACCAAGTAAACGATCCCTCCACATCCAACCCCTTCGGAGTCATGATCTCAGGGAACACTTCGCAAACAAAGGCGCAAACGGCAGTTAAGTTGGGAGCTAAATATTACCGTCCTCTATCTGTTTTTGTTGAGCGTTGGCAGGGAAGTTGTGAAGAGTGTGACGCGGCAGTTCAAGCCGGACTTAAATTGGTATTAACCGTGCGCAACAATGGCGGCGCTGGGCAACCCACTACTCCGCCTTCAAATCTGAATGATTTTAAACAAACTTTGAGCCAAATCGTTGACAAATACAGGCCCGAAGTTTTAGTCATCGAAAACGAGGAAAATTCGGCAGCGCTATTTTATAATGGCACCACCCAGCAATACCTCCAAGAACTCAAAGCCGGCTGTGAAGTAGCCCACCAAAAAGGCATAAAGTGCACTAATGGCGGTTTAGTCAGTTCTTTAGTTGTGTTTCTGGTATCAGAAAACTATAAAGCCAATGGTGACGCAAAAAAGGCCGATGAATATTTAAACCGCTCTCTGGTCGGAGCAAAACAAAAGTTGATTTCGCAAGTTAATTCGGCAAAAGGTCGAGAAGAACTTGCCCAAGGGAAAGAGCTTCTAGCCGGGTACAAATCGGCGGGAGCGGATTTTGCCAACTTTCATTGGTATACTGCTGACACCGAAGCTCTGGGTGAAGCGGTAAGTTATTTACGGGCAGTCTCAGGCTTACCGATCATGACCAACGAAGTCGGTCAGCAAGCAAACACCGATCCAACCCAAGTAACAAGCGTCATGCAGAAAATAGTCAATTTAAGTCTACCGTATGCACTATGGTTTAGTATGGACACTAATCCTCCCAATGGAGCCAGAGCTTTAAACGAAACCAATGGCACCCTTCGCCTCAATGGAGAAGCCTTCGCGCAGTTTATTAAGAGTAACTTCTAGATTTATAAAACTTAGCATTGACAGAAAATAATTTATTTGTTTTAATTACTCAAATTAGGGGAGCAAAATTACAGCTGAGAACCCCGCCCAGAAGCGGGGGACCCTTGGAACCTGTCCGGGTAATGCCGGCGTAGGGAAATATGAAGCAATATTTATTACCAATACTGACTATTCTTATTATTCTGTTTATTTGGCAATTAACGGTTATATTTTTTCACATAGAGACTTGGATACTACCGGCTCCGACGCAAATTATTAATTCATTTTGGCAGTCGCGATCATTAATCTTTTATCATCTTGTTCCAACAATTTTTGAAGCAATAATCGGATTAACCGGAGCAGTTTTTGTCGCCATTTTTATCGCTGTATTAATGGAAAAGTTTAAGATGATGCGAAAAATTATTTACCCGTTTCTGATTTTTTCTCAAACTGTCCCTTTTATTATTCTGGCTCCGCTTTTAACTCTCTGGTTTGGATTTGGGTTGTTGCCAAAAATTATCATCATCAGTCTCGTCTGTTTTTTTCCGATGACAATCAATCTGATTGACGGATTCCAGAGTGTTGATCCGGCTATATTACGTCTTCTATCTTCGATGGGGGCCAATCAAAAGCAGATGTTTCAATGGGTAAAATGGCCGGCCAGTCTACCGGCTTTTTTTTCCGGACTGCGGATTGCAGCCACCTATTCCATCTTAGGTGCGGTTGTAAGTGAGTGGATGGGGGCTGATCGGGGCTTGGGAATTCTTCTTATCCGTTCGACCAAATCCTATCTCACTGATAGAGTTTTTGCAACGATTGGAATAATCATCGTATTAAGTATGGCGGCCGTTTTATTAGTTGAAATTATTGCCAGGATATCAATTCCCTGGCACTATTATAAATTAACAAAAAAAATATGAGAAAAATAATTTTTGTTTTTTTGGGGATCGCCCTGTTTATATTAATTATTGTTTCGGTCAAAGAGATAACCAAACTAACCAAATCAAAAGAAAAGAAACAAAAAATAACTGTCCTTTTGGACTGGTTTCCCAACACCAATCATACCGGTCTTTATGTGGCCCACGCAAAAGGTTATTTCTCAGCAGAAAATCTTGAAGTGTCGATTTTACAACCGGCCGAGGGAGAAAATACCCAGGTAGTCGCCGCCGGAAAAGCTGATTTTGGCATCAGCAGTCAGGAATCAGTTATTCTGGCTCGAGTCGCCGGAATTCCACTGGTCTCAATTGGGGCGATCATCCAGCATAATACTTCCGCCTTTGCCTCTTTGGAAAAAAATAATATTAAAACGGTTAAAGATTTTGAGAACAAACGCTATGGAGGTTGGGGCTCTCCAATCGAGGAAACTGTTATTAAAGCGGTCATGAATGAAGCCGGAGCAGATTATGGAAAAGTCAAAAATATCACCATTGGCGAAACTGATTTTTTTAAAACAATCGGTCGGAACAGCGATTTCCAGTGGATATTTTATGGATGGGATGGGATTGAGGCGCGCCGTCGGGGAATCAAATTAAATACAATTATGTTAAAAGATTTAAATCCGATTCTTGATTATTATACGCCCGTAATAGTTACTAATGAAAATCATATAAAAAATCAAAAAGAATTAGTTTCAAAATTTATGAAAGCGGTTGTTAAAGGCTACGAATTTTCCATAAAAAATCCGACTGAGGCGGCGCAAATACTTTTAAAATCAGCTCCGGAATTAAATCCGGGACTGGTCAAACAAAGTCAGGTTTATTTAAGCCGCGAATATCAAGCTGATGCCAAAAAATGGGGGATACAACAGGAAAAAGTTTGGAAGCGATACACCCAGTGGTTATATGATCAAAAGTTGATAAAAAAAATGATTGACGTCAAAGACGCTTTTACCAACGAATTTTTACAATGAGAAGTAACCCAAAATTAACCATTGATAATCTTTCCCTGTCTTTTGAGCAAGAGGTGATAAAAAATATTTCACTAGAGATTTTTGAGACTGAGATTGTCAGTATTATTGGCCCTTCCGGTTGTGGTAAAAGTACTCTTTTTAACATAATTTCCGGCATATTAATACAAAATAAGGGAATAATAAAAATTGATGGAGAAGAGGAAAAAAATAGAAAAGGTAAATTTGGTTATATGTTTCAAGAACCTTTGCTTTTTCCCTGGTTAAAAGTCTTGGAAAATGTCATGTTGGGATTTGAGATTAAAGGGTTAGCAAAAAATAAGGCGAGAATAAAAGCTTTGGATTTATTGAAAAAATTTAGTCTTTTTGAATACGCAAATTTTTATCCTGAAAGTCTTTCCGGAGGGATGAAGCAAAAAGCGGCTTTACTACGGAC
>Ga0209211_10002770_pt1 | contig 29618 bp, 30 predicted proteins | sample RifGroA2_FD_183992 | JGI IMG/M metagenome (GOLD analysis project Ga0209211, IMG submission 183992) | Groundwater microbial communities from Rifle, Colorado, USA - Groundwater A2 (SPAdes) (version 2) | ecosystem: Environmental > Aquatic > Deep subsurface > Groundwater | place: Rifle, Colorado...
GACAGGGCAGATCAAACTGAGGAAGTACACCCAAGCCCACAATACAGGCACTGTGCTCAATCCCCTCATGCACCAGGGTCAGATTGACGGAGGGACTGTTATGGGAATCGGCTACGCCTTGATGGAGCATCTGATAATCGAAGACGGCAAAGTGGCCACGACACATTTCGGCGATTATAAGATCCCCACCATCCAAGACATACCTCCCATGAAAACCGTTGTGACGGAGACCCCCAAAGGACCCGGGCCGTACAACAGCATGGCTATCGGCGAGACCTCCAACATCCCCGTAGCCGCGGCTATTGCCAATGCCGTCGAAGATGCCGTGGGCGTGAGAATCAAGGATCTGCCCATCACGGCCGAGAAGGTCTTCGAGTCATTGAGGAGGGGCTGAGGGGACAATATGACCGAGATTTTAGTGCCGTTGCAAAAGCTTTATATATGTAACTTGTTGATAACACAATCTTTTTCATAATTCTTCAATGACTATCACTGATCACTTGACTTATCACTTGATTGGTCTTAAATTGCGGCTAATATGGCCGCCTATCAAGATGTTGGTCTTTTAGTCAAAGAACTTCGCTCCCGCCTCAGGTTAAGCCAGGAAAAACTAGCCGCCCGCCTCGGAGTGTCCCTTCCGACAATCAACCGTTGGGAAAAAGGAAAAGCCAAACCCGACATCCTGGCTTTGCGTGCCGTCGAGCAGTTCGTCCAAAAGCTCGGCCCCGAGTATAGCGATCTCTACCAGCGCTACTTTGGCGGTGGCATCCAAACTTCTTTCTTCGCAGAAGCTCAGGCTCGTTCAGGTCGCGGCTCGCGCGGACGCCGGGCAGCTTCTTCTAGAGTACCGGTGGAAAACACTTCCGGTCCTCTGGATACAAAGTCGATGGAAGGTCTTCTCTGGAAGGCGGCTTGCTCCATTCGTGGCGAGAAAGATGCGCCGAAGTTCAAGGACTACATTCTTCCATTGATTTTCATTAAGAGGCTCTCTGATGTGTTCGAGGATGAAATTGCCCGTCTCGTGGAGACCTACGGCGACGAGGAGACTGCTCGGGCGGTGCTGGAAGCGGATCATAGCTTAGTGCGCTTCTATATCCCGCCAGAGGCAACCTGGCCCATCGTAAGCGGACGGAAGAAGTTTGACTGGCCCGAAGACAAGAGGCCGAAGAACGTAGGGGAACAACTCACCACAACAGTCCGCGCTATCTCCCGTGCCAATCCATCGCTTCAAGGTGTGATTGATACCGTTGATTATGCCGAGGTCCGTAACGGAGAGAGGGAAATCAGCAACGATGCCCTTTCGCGCATCATCGAGCTTCTAAGTGATCCCCGCTACAGGATGGGCTTAAAGGATGTGGAGCCTGATTTTCTTGGCCGCGCCTATGAGTATCTACTGCGGAAATTTGCCGAAAGCCAGGGGCAGAGTGCCGGCGAGTTTTTTACTCCGAAAGAAGTCGGCTGGCTGATCGCCTATCTCGTTGAACCGAAGCAGGGAGAGGAGGTTTACGACCCATGCTCCGGCTCAGTTGGGCTTCTCATAAAGTGCCAGCTTGCGCTTAAGGAGCGGGATAAACAGATCGCCAAGCCGCTTAAGCTCCACGGCCAGGAACTTACAGGCTCGTCCTTCGCCATCGCCCGGATGAACATGGTCCTCCACGATATGGAAGGGGAGATCGTACGCGGCAATACGATGACCAACCCCAAATTTCTCGATGGATCGAGCCTTAAACAGTTTGATATCGTGGTGACAAACCCAATGTGGAACCAGGACAACTTCGAACCCGCTTCTTATGAAAACGATCCCTTCGAGCGCTTCTCAGGCCGGGGCGGTTATGCCCCTGGCTCTAGCGCGGACTGGGCATGGCTCCAACACGTTCATGCCTCGATGAAAGATCCTTCGACGAGCTCAGGACAGGCTGGGCGCGGTGCGGTGGTTATTGATACAGGCGCAGCGAGTCGGGGCAGTGGGTCTCAGGGAGAGAACAAAGAGAAGGCGATCCGACGATGGTTTGTTGATAACGATGTCATCGAAGGCGTGATCCTGCTACCCGACAACCTTTTTTATAACACCACTGCTGCCGGAGTCATTATCGTCCTCAACCGGAATAAGCCCAGGGAGCTTCGAGGTAAGGTTATCCTGGTTAACGCCAGCAACGAATTTCAGAAGGGCCGACCTAAGAATTTTATCCCTGACGAATCCGTCAAAAAGATCGCCGCCGCCTTTCATGTGGGCAAGGACATCGAGCGGCTTGTCAAGGTTGTGCCGGTCGAAGAGATTGCCAAGAATGATTACAACTTATCTCCTTCCCGCTATATCGAGACCGCTGCTCCTACTGAGCATAGAGATGTTCAGACCGTTCTAGATGAGTTGGCAAAATTAGATGGGGAGGCAGCCCGGTCGGACGGAAAGCTAAAGGAGATATTTACTGGTCTTGGGTACCGATGGGGAGGACAGTAGAGGATGAGATTCGACCTCGATAAACATCACCGCCGTTCCATTCGGTTGAGGGGATACGATTATACACAGGCGGGAGTGTATTTCGTCACCATTTGCGCGCAGAATCGGGAATGTTTGTTTGGCAACGTCGTGGAAATGGCAATGCGGTTGAACGACGCAGGGCAGATGGTGCAATCGGTGTGGAACGAATTGCCGCAACATTATCCCGGTGTCGATGTTGATGCATTTGTGGTCATGTCAAATCACATCCACGGCATAATTGTGTTGATGGACGATGACATTGTTGTAGGGGCGGGCCCCCGTGCCCGCCCAATAGGCCCCCGTGCCCGCCCTGATAATCGGGAATCCCCGCCATTTGATGGGCAACCACGGGGGGTTCGAGGGCAACCACGGGGGGTTGCCCCTACAATGTCGTTACCGGATGTTGTGCATCGTTTTAAATCGTTGACAACGGCACGTTTTCGGCATGACGTCATTCACAATAATTGGCATCCGTTTCACGGTGGATTGTGGCAGCGCAATTATTACGAACATGTAATCCGCAATGAATCCGAATTGGACCGCATTCGTGAATACATCGTCGCCAACCCTGGCCGTTGGGATGAGGATATCAACAACCCAAAGCGTATAGGGGATGGTCACGTGGAAACGCAGGAGGGTTATTTGTAGGGGCGGGCCCCTGTGCCCGCCCTGATAAGGGCTGATAATCTGTGATTCCAAGGGATTTTCCCCTGATTGATGGGCATGGGGGTGACAGGGCAACCACGGAGGGTTGCCCGTACGATGTCGGCGCCCGGATGAGTTAGAGAAGAAATACCACGCCCAATCCAAGATCGTCTTCGACGCCATCCCCAAATCATGGAACCGACACAGAAAGCAAAGAGACAAAACGGGTTTTCGGCGAAGGGGAATAGAATGAAGGGTGAGCAAACCATCTGGGAAACAACGCCGCTTCGGTTGCTTTGTCTGGAAACCACGACCATCGATCCGACCAAAACCCCTGACAAGGTCTTTGAATACGTGGACGTCTCCTCCGTTTCGAATGGGCTATGGAAAATCGTCAACAGCACACAACACACGGGCGCAACGGCCCCGAGTCGTGCACGGAAGCTGGTGCGAGCCGAAGACGTGATTTTCGCTACTGTTAGGCCGACCCTTAAACGTGTCGCCCTCGTGCCTCAAGATTTAGACGGACAAGTGGTCTCAACTGCTTTCTGCGTGCTTCGTGCCGACCGACTCAAGGCCGACCCTCGGTTTATCTATTATTCGCTTCTCACCGAAGACTTCATAAATCAAGTCAGCAATCTGGAGCGTGGGGCAAGTTATCCTGCTGTCACAGATAATGACGTACTGGGGCAGGAGATCGTTGTTCCTCTCCTCACCGAGCAGCGGGCGATTGCGGCGGTGCTGTCGAAAATCCAGGCAGCGGCAGAGGTGCAGGAAAAAATTGTCACCGTGCTTCAGGAGCTTAAGGCCGCGACCATGGCCAAGCTTTTCCGCGAGGGGCTGCGCGGCGGGCCTCTCAAACAAACCGAGATCGGCGAGATACCGGAGAGATGGGACGTAAGGCAGCTGAGAGGAATTACCGAAGTAATCACCAAGGGATCATCACCTAACTGGCAAGGCTTTGAATATTGCGAAAACGGAGTCCTATTCATCCGAAGCCAGAACATCGGGCTTGGTGAGTTATTATTGTCAGAGATTGTGCGCCTGCCGGAGAAATTCAATCTCAAAGAGCGCCGCTCGATCCTTTCGCCCGGGGATTTGCTTATCAACATTGTCGGCGCCTCAATTGGTAGGGCGGCAGTGGCTGACGAACGTTTAAATCGGGCCAATATCAACCAGGCAGTCGCGCTGGTGAGGGTTCGCTCTGGATATAACCCGTTCTTCTTCATGCATTTCCTCATAACTCGGGGCGGGCTCGATCAGATGCACCGGCAAAAAAAGGAAATTGCGAGAGCCAACCTTAGTCTAGAAGACGTTGGCTCTTTCCTCGTTCCAGTGCCGCTGCGAGAGGAACAAGATCAAATTGCCGACTCGCTGGAATCCGCCAGTGAACGGATACGGGCGGCTGAGCGGAAATGCGATAGCCTCAAAGGGCTGTTTTCCTCAACGCTCCACCTGCTGATGACCGGCCAAGTGCGGGTGACAGGTAACGGATTCGCTTGATTTATGGCAGAAAAAATAAATTTCCGTTTAATCGACAACCCTGCAGATTTCCAGCGGATGTGTGAAATGTACCTACACGCGAAATATCCTGAGTTTCAGACGGTTGATGGACGTGGAGGCGACGAAGGTATAGATGGATTTATTCGTTGGAAGGAACACATTTTTCAATTCCATCATCCGTTCTCCGGAGGATTACGGCTCGACAAGCTCAGGCATTATCTAAACCAAGCTCAGACGCACGAAGGGATTAAGAGGTGGACGTTCCTATGTTCCGCCAGTCCGACCAAGAGCGGATGGGAGTATATCGAGGCTCAAAGAGCTACTGTACCGTTCGAGATTTCCATTCTGGCAGGGTCTAATCTAGCAGAGGAAATTCTAAAATTTCCACACATCCGGGAAGAATTCTTTCCCCGAGAGACGTTGCAGACGACAAAAGAAGTACTATCTCACACTGCGAAGATTCAGCGAGACGTTGAGCATATTCGAAAGCGGCTTTCCAAACCCAAGGTGGAGAGGCCTCGTAAAGGTGATGCACCTGAGGAACTACGCCTGACTGAGGAGCATAAATCTGAAATCTACGCTCGTCTCCAGCAATGTGCGGAACAAGAGGCAACAATCAAAAGAAGAAAGAATACTCCCTATGCCAAATGGGTCGGTGAATTCAATGCTCACTTTGTACTGTCTCACTACTATTGCCTTCCAGAGTCAAAATTTCTCGACGCAAGACGTTATTTGGAGATGCGACTCCACGCGGACCGGCGCGGTGAAAAGAGAATTGACACCCGCAATCGCTTGATAAAGCAAATCAAGGTCACCCAAAAACAGCTTGGGTGGAGTGATGCCGCTTATCGCTCAATGTTGCAGCGGTGGTTTAACGTGTCTTCATCTACTGAATTGGATATCCCTGATCTTCAAAAGCTGGCATCTAAAATGAAGGAAATCCTCGCCTCACAAACATGAACGACCATCTAGTGAGCGTCTGGTGCAAAAGAATCAGAAAAACATAAGAAACGCCATCAACGAAAAATCCTATCAGGCGCTGCTTGCGGATATAGTCGGGATTATAAAGGAAGCGCAGCGAACTACCCAAATACTGTATCCAAAGGCCGCTAAAATGAGAGTTTCCCGTGTTTCGGTAAAGAAGAAACGCAAAGCGAGGAACCCATGAGGCAGACGGATCTTAATATCCTTCTGCATGAAGGTGAGGGCTCCATGTTGGAATACAAGGAGTCTTTCTCTTCCTCATTGGCCAGGGAACTTGTTGCCTTCGCTAACCGACCCGGCACCGCACAAGTACCGACCAAGTACCGCGCAAGTACCGTACAAGTCATCCCGCATGCGACCCAGCAAGTGAATGAGCCGGTTCGGATATGAATGTCACGCTGGAAAAACTGAAGGCATGGATGGAAGCCAAAGAAAACGAGCATCTTGAATTCAAGGAGGCAAAGAATCGTTACAGCCCGATGAGCCTTTTGTTCGATTACCGATTTAATTCGGCCTCTTTGTCACAAAAGTTTGTCACAAAACTACGAAATGTGGGGAATATCAATGGGTTATATTGATTCTTATTACGCAAAAACCTCGGATTCTGACGCAAAAAAGGCGCAAACGGGGTAAAGAGAGGGCGATATGAAAGCGAGAAAGAAGGTCTTGAGCGAAGAGATCCTTCAGGAAATCGTCCGGCGGGTGGTGGAGACAGTCAAGCCGGAGAAAATCATCCTGTTCGGCTCTGCCGCTAGAGGAGAGATGGGGCCGGATAGTGACCTTGACCTATTGGTAATCACGTCCTGCAAGAACCGGCGCGAGACTGCACGGAAGATTCGTCGCAGGCTAATGGGAATAGGCATTCCCAAAGACATAATCGTGGCGAAACCCGAAGATATAGAGCGCTACAAGGACACCATAGGCCTCATCTACCGCCCAGCTCTAAGGGAAGGAAAGGTGCTTTATGCCGCGTAAAGGAAGTGCCGAAGGCACGCCCGAGGAGTGGCTGCGACGAGCCATGGGTAATCTGGCGTTAGCTAAGCAACGCAAGCCCAAAGAAGCGTATTGGGAAGACCTATGTTTCGAGGCTGAACAGGCCGTCGAAAAAGCGGTCAAGGCAGTCTTGAGGTTTCGGGGAATTGATTTTCCCAAAACTCACGATATCGGCGAACTCCTGACGCTCCTGGATCAGTCCGGGCAGAAGATTCCTCAAGGCTTTTGGAAAGCAGATAGTCTGACTGAATACGCTGTTGAGACCCGCTATCCTGGGCCAGCGGAGCCCGTCACAGAGAAGGAGCACCGCCAAGCGGTGGCTCTCGCCGAGAAAATTGTTAAATGGGCAGAGAAAATTATCTCCGGAAAGCGTTAATGAGCAGCCATGCCTCCTAGCCTCGTCTCAGAAAAAGCCACGGTTCAAGATCCGCTGATCGGGTATGCGGCGGAGATCGGGTGGAGCTATTTGCCGCCGGAGCAGGCGTTGACGCTTAGGCGGGGGCAGAGCGGGCCGCTGCTTTATCCGATTCTCCGTGAAAAACTCATCACCTTGAATCCAGGCATCGTCTCCCTCGATAATGTCGATCAGGTCGTTGCCAAGATTGAGAACGTCCGCAACAACATCGAAGGCAATGCCGAGGTATTAGCGTGGCTGCGCGGGCAACGCTCTGTTTACGTCGAAGGCGAGAAGCGCTACCGGAACGTCACCCTTATCGATTTTGAGCATCCTGCCAACAACATCTTCCACGTAACGGATGAGTGGCAATTTACAAACGGGCTTTATAGTTGGGATAAGAAAACGAACCGGCCTGATATTATCTTTTTGGTTAACGGCATCCCCATCGCCATCGTCGAGACAAAAAGCGCCACAAAGACCGAAGGCATCGACGAAGGTATCGCTCAGATCCGCCGCTATCATCGGGAAACGCCGGAGATGCTGACCCCTCTTCAGGTCTTTAATGTCACCCACCTTCTCGATTTCTACTACGGTGTCACCTGGAACATGGACCGGAAGGATATCTTTAACTGGAAGGACGAGGAAAAAGGGAACTTCGAAAAAAAGGTGAAGCGCTTCTTCAGCCGGGAGCGTTTCCTCAAAATGGTAGGCGAATGGGTCGTTTTTTATAAAAAGGACGACGAGTTAAGGAAAATCATCCTGCGCCAGCACCAGACACGAGCGGCGGAAAAGATCGTAGAGAGGGCATTAGATCCGGAGAAGAAGAGGGGCCTAATCTGGCATACCCAAGGGTCCGGGAAGACCTTCACGATGATCAAGGTGGTTGAGCAGATCCTTCGCCATCCGGCCTTTGAGAAGCCGACGGTCATCATGCTTGTAGACAGAAACGAGCTTGAAGGCCAGCTTTCCGGCTGGATCGGGAGCGTTCTCGGGGAAGGAAAAGCAGAGATCGCCGGAAGCAAACAACACCTTAGGGATATCCTGGAATCGGATTACCGGGGGCTGGTTGTCTCGATGATTCATAAATTCGACCGGGCTGACGCGAACCTGTGCGCTAGAGAGAATGTTTTTATCCTGGTGGACGAGGCGCACCGCTCTATGAGCGGAGACCTTGGAAATTATCTGGTTGCTGCGCTTCCCAAGGCCACCATGATCGGGTTTACCGGCACTCCAATCGACAAGATCGCCTACGGCAAAGGAACCTTCAAAGTCTTTGGCAAGGACGATCCTCAAGGCTATCTGGACAAGTATTCAACTGCTGAATCCATAGATGACGGGACCACTTTGCTACTCCACTATACGCTTGCTCCTAATGACATCCGAGTGCCGCGCGAGCTGCTGGAGAAGGAGTTTCTGAATCTCGCCGAAGCCGAAGGCATAAGCGATATTGAGGAGCTAAACAGGATTCTTGATAAAGCTATAAGGCTAAAAGCATTTCTTAAGGCGAATGATCGTGTTGAAAAGGTCGCTGGTTTTGTAGCCCGGCATTTCCAGGAAAATGTCGAGCCTCTGGGATATAAGGCTTTTTTGGTCGGAGTAGACAGGGAAGCTTGCGCGCTCTACAAGAAAGCGCTCGACAAATACCTTCCTCCTGACTACTCGACGGTGGTCTATACGCCCCGCCAAAACGACAGCTCCCTCCTAACGCGATACTACTTAAGCGAAGACCAGGAAAAAACCATCCGCAAGGCATTTATCAAGCGCGATGTCCTTCCGAAGATTCTCGTCGTCACGGAAAAGCTCCTGACCGGTTTTGACGCCCCGATTCTCTATTGCATGTATCTCGATAAGCCGATGCGGGACCATACGCTTCTACAGGCTATCGCCCGGGTTAACCGCCCGTACGAAGAGGCCGGCGAAGTAAAGAAGCCTGCCGGGTTGGTGGTCGATTTTGTGGGGATCTTTGAGAATCTGGAAAAGGCTTTGGCCTTCGATTCCGACGTTGTCGCGAGCGTCATACAAAACCTGGACATCCTTAAGCACCGCTTTGCCTCGCTGATGACCGGTCAGGCTTCTCCTTATCTGGCGCTTTGCCAGGGCCCTATTGACGACAAGGCCGTTGAGCGGGTGATAGAGGCCTTTTCCGACAAGGATAAACGAGAAAGGTTTTACAAATTTTTTAAAGAGGTCGAGACGCTTTATGAAATCATCTCTCCCGACCCATTTCTTAGGGAGCACCTTGAAAATTATAAGACGCTTTCGATCCTGCACCAGATTGTGCGCAATGCCTTTGCCAAGCACGGAGCGCCCTATAAAGAAGTAGCGAAAAAGACCGAAGGGCTTATCAGGGAGCATGCGGAAAGCTATGGGTTTGGCAAAGTCCTGCCTGCGGTGAAGATTGATGCAAAGGCTTTGGAGGCCTTAAAGAAATCCGGCTCATCAGACACAGTCAAAGTTATCAATCTTGGAAAGGCTCTCGCTCAACTGGTCTACAAGGAAGGGGGCCAACAGCCTTACCTGCTCCCTATCGGTGAGCGGGCTGAGGCAATCCTTGATCTCTATGATAATAGGCAAATCAGCACTCAGGAAGCCTTGAAGCAACTCGAAAAATTGCTTGAAGAGTATGCTCAGGCTCAGAGTGAGTACAAGGAAAAAGGCTTCGATCTCAATACCTTTACTATCTATTGGGTCCTAAAACAGGCTGGGGCTGCCAAGCCTGAACAATTAGCTCCGTTTGTGAACTCCGTCTTTGAGAAGTTTCCTAATTATCTACATAATAGCGCCGAGCTTCGGGGCCTTAAGGCCGAGATCTACAAAGTGCTGCTCCCAGCAGTTGGAAGAGAGTGCATGGTCGAGTTGGCAGAGCGGCTACTCAAGCTACAACGAAGATGGGAAATCATAGAAGAGCAATCAAGCAAGCCGACGAGTCTTTGAAGCACAAGGTACAGCTCTGGGCTGCTAGGATAGGGGTAGAGCCCAAGAGAGTGCAGATTCAACGGATGACGACGAAGTGGGCCTCCTGTTCAACATCCGGGCGGATCTGCCTCAGCAAAGATCTGCTCAGGGAGGATGCATCTTTTCGGGAGGTGGTGATCGTACACGAGCTTCTTCATCTGCGTGTGCCTAACCACGGAAAACTGTTTAAAAGCCTGATGAATGCCTATTTGCCTAACTGGGAAGAGAAAGTTGATGGACGTGTCGGCAGCTTGTGTGGCTATCATAGGTACAAGGGGAAAGAGGAGTAACGGAAACTGAGCTAACAGTGTTGACTGCCGCTACAAGAATCGGTTAAAAGAAGAGGCATGTTGGCAATCGGCGAAAAATTCCCTGCGGCGAAGCTTCAAGACATCGACGGCGAGGCCGTGAATTTTCCACAGATCTTCGCCCGGGCGCCTGCAACCGTGGTCTTTTTCTACCGTGGCCGCTGGTGACCCTGGTGCCGGGCCCAGGTGACGGCCTTCGTTTATGAATCTGAAAGATACGTTCCCGAAAAGATCCAGATCCTCGGCGTCGGCGTCGAGCCTGCGGAAGAGGGAAGAAAGCTGAGAGAGCGGGTGACGCGTGACTGCCAGGAAGACCGTCCTCACATCTCCCTCGATCCCTATCCCCTGCGTCTCCTCAGTGATCCGAAAGGGGAGTTGATCCGCGCGGTCGGAGCTGGACAAGAGGGTCACTGGAGCGGCTTCGTTGCCGCGCCGGTAACCTTTGTCGTCGATCAGACAGGAAAAGTCCGCTGGATCTATACCGGAGACGGCAGCGCCTCGGATCGTCCCAGCCCTGTGGCTCTCGCCAAAACCGCTGTAGCCATCGCCAAGGGCGAAGAGCCTCCAAACTCTAGGACAAGAAAACCCTAAGCGTATCAATAGCCTCACTCGCGCTCCCCTCGCTCGCTCGGTGCTGCTCCGTCCCCCAGCCTGCTGTGCAGGCGGTTAAGATAGTTCCGCTCAGGAAGCCCACTCAGCCCACTTCCAAGAGAGGGAGGTCTGTCCCGAAGCAGCGGAGACGTCCGATACTGAAGATACTTGAGGGAAATGAACCTGACAGGTTAAATGCGTGGGGACAGAAAAGTAGAGGCCCATCGGCTCCCGCTGAGGGGCAGGCCTCCCTCTCGCCCACTCTTCCCGACGAGGAGGCACTGAAGCGAAGGGATTGGGGGGTTCCCTCTGCAAGATGGCTTGACCCCTTGCCACGGCGGCGTCCCATCGCATAGAATCGCGGCCGCCATGAAGTACTACGACATCTCTCTCAATCTATCCTCGGAGACGGTATCGTGGCTCAACTCGCCGCCGTTTGAGCTTGTCGAGCGCAAGCGCATGAGCAGAGGAGAGCGCAACAACTCTTCGGCGCTCAATATGAGCGCGCACGCCGGCACGCACGTGGATGCCCCGTTCCATTTCGTTCCTGACGGCGCCACGATCGAATCGTTGCCGTTGGAAATCTTTATCGGTCCGGCTCTTGTCCAGGCGGTCGATGCCGATAAGCACATCACCGGGGAGCACGTGGAGGCGATTGACCTCAAAGGCGAAAGCCGCGTGCTCTTCAAAACCAGAAATTCCCAGCTCCTGCGGCAGCCTAATTACGACCCCAATTTCATCGCTTTCTCCGTGGAGGCGGCTCGAGCCTTGGTGGCTCGCGGCGTAAAGCTGGTCGGGCTGGACTATCTCTCAGTGGCGCATGCCGAGGAGCAGGTGGAGGTCCACCGCGCCTTTCTGGATCACGGCGTAGTACTCCTCGAGGGGATCGACCTCTCGAAAATCAACCCCGGACGCTATGAACTCATATGTTTTCCAATCAGGCTCCGGGGTTCAGACGGCGCGCCGTGCCGCGCCGTGCTGCGGGATCTTAAGGAATGAAGAAGAGCGCCTTCATCCCTTCAACTTGTAGAGTTTTGCGGCGTTTCCGCCGACAACCGCCTCTTTGTCCTCGAGCGTGAGATCCTCGCGGCTTAATAGTTCATTGAGTTCATGGCGGCAAACTTCAGCGTCGAAGATTTCGTGCGGGAAATCGCTGGCAAAGAGGAAAGGCTCCCGCCCGGCCTTGCGCACGGCAAAACCAAGACCGCTATCGTCGCAGTCGAAACCGACAAAAATCCTCCCCTCCTGGATGTGTCGCTTAAAATAGTCGCTCGCCTTCTCGTCCGGCTTTGGCCCGACTAAAAGCTCTCCTGTGAGATCCACCTGAAAGTGGGCCTTGTTATAAGAGCGGTCGATCCGGTCCATGAAGAAGGGGACCCAGGTGGCCCCGCCTTCAAGGAAAGCGACTCGGAGCTTGGGGAAGCGGTCGAAGATTCCGTGGGCCAGCATACTCGCGGCCTGCACCATAATGCCGAAAGGATGTCCCAGCGCGTGAACGGGATAATAGGTGCTGAAGCTGTCCATGCCGAAATGATGGTGGCATCCTCCGTGTACCGCCAGGCAGCAACCGAGCTTCTCGGCCTCTTCGTAAAGAGGCCAGTAGACCTTTGCTCCCAGATGTCCTTTAATCCCTTCGCCGTTCGAAGGCAGCATGGCGCCACGCATTCCCAACTCCTTAATTGCCCGCCGTAGTTCTTCCACTGCTGCTTCAACGTCCTGTACCGGGATAAGCGCCATCCCTTTAATCTTCGGGCTCGCATTGACAAACTTCTCATAGAGCCAGCTATTATAAGCCCGGCAGGCGGCAATCGCCCACTGTCCATCCACTATTCGTCCGACGGCCAGTCCGGCGCTAGGATAGACTACCGTGCACTCGATCCCGCTCTGCTCTAAAAAAGTATCCCACTCCTTGGGCCCCGGATTGCCTATCCCGTCGCGGTATTTTCTAAGGTATTGCCAGTGGAGATGGTCCAGGACCGGAAAGATTACCGAAGAGCGGTTTCCCTCCGGCATATACTTAGAGATCTCTTCGCCAGCGGCGTAGTCGTTAACGTGTCCATCGGCATCTATAACTCTCATCGTTCTTACCCCCTGCAAATTTTGGATTTATTTGGGAATCTGTTCGATACTTGGATAACAGTATAAAAATAGTGCTGTCAAGCTGCTAGGCGGGCGACTTCATCTCTTTTTCTTATCAACTCTCGCCTCGTCACATTTACCTCCCCAGGTTGATAGCGATCGTCCCGGTGACCACACAGGCGGTGCCAAGGGTGGAGCGGCGATTCACCCGCTCGTGGCCGCGCAAGAGAATAATCGTCAGGAATAAAGTCCAGAGCGGCGTTGTGGCCACGATGGGAGCAACAACCACTACGCGTCCGGCGCTTAGTGCCATAAGAGCCAGCACGGCGCCGAGGGCCTCGAAGCAGCCGGCTGCGATGAAGGGCAGGAGCGCTTTGCGATCCCATACCGGCGGCCGCCTCGCCACAGGCGTGAGGAGAAAGGTCACTAGACAACTAAGAGAAACCACGGCTATCACAGCAGAGAAAAAAACGGGTTCATTGGAGATCATTAAAACATAACGCCTTACCGGAAAGGCGATGCCGGCGAGAAACCCGGCGGCCAGGGAAAAAAGCACATGCCACCATCGGTAGGTGGAAGTTGTGGTGGCGGGCCGCCAGGAGATGAGAATCACGCCGATAACCACCAGGAGCGTTCCCGTAAGGACCGGAAAACCTGCCTCCTCATCCATGACTGTGATAGCAATGATCGCGCTCCACAGAGGATAGGAGTTTCGCAGGGGCTCGCTCCGGGATGCGCCGATTTTATGTAGGCCGGTAAAAGTTAATAGACTCGTGGCCGTCTGGATTATGCCCAGGGCGACAACCAGCAGGAGCGCAATAGGCGCGACTTCAGGGATGCCTCCGGTTAGAAATACCGCTGCCCAAAGAGTAAGCGTGCGCACGCTCAAAGAGACGATGGTGGCGGTAATGGGAGTGGAGTAATTCAGCCCCAGCCGGGCACAGATGGTAAATGAGGCATAAGAAAACGCGGAAAACAGAGCTAGAAGTTGCGGGGGCATGTTTATTTTATGTCCAGACGCCGGGCAGGGGGCAAAAAGTGAAATTTCCGTCAGCATACTCGACTTGCGGGAATTTTTCCACCTTGAGTATCTATGTATTTGCCGCCGCCAATGCACTTGACGATTAAGTTGATTTATCTCCTAGTGTTTGTGATAGTGAAAGTAGAGGAGAGCACTTTATGCGCATCGCCGTACCCGATCTGATATCCAACTCGTACTTTCCAGTTATTGCTGCTGTCGAGCTAAGCTTCTTTAAGGCTGAGGGGCTGGAGGCAAAAAGGGTTGAACTTTTCTTTCCCGTGCCCAAGATGATGGAGGCGCTCAGGGAGGGAGAGTTCGATTTCGTGGCCGGCTCCGCGCATGCGACATTGATGGCCTTTCCCGAGTGGAAGGGCGCCAAGCTCCTGGTTGCCCTGGCACAGAGGATGTACTGGCTGTTGGTTCTGCGCTCGGATCTCAAGGCCAAGCGCGGGGATATCAATGCGGTCAAAGGACTTCGGATCGGGGCCGCGCCGGGCGTGGACCTTGGTCTGAAGCGTCTTCTCGTTGAAGCCGGAATTGATCCGGAGCGGGATCGGGTCCAGATAGGTCCCGTTCCGGGCGCAACCGGTTCAGGCGTCTCCTTCGGCCTCACGGCTGCCAAGGCCCTTGAAGAGAGAACAATAGATGGTTTTTGGGCCAACGCCATGGGCGCTGAGCTCGCTGTCAGCCGCGGCATCGCCACGGTGGTCCTGGATGTCCGAAGGGGTGACGGCCCGCCCCCGGCCTGGCATTACACCTTTCCCGCATTGATAACGACGGAGAAGAAAATCAAAGAGGACCCGAAAGCAGTTCAAGGCGCCATACGGGCCGTGATAAAGGCTCAGAAGGCGCTTCGGGCTGACGTCTCCAAGGCGACCGAGGTGGGCCGTAAAATTTTTCCTCCCACGGAAGCAGAGACGATCGCGAAGCTGATCGAGCGCGACCTTCCCTACTACGATCCGGTTATTTCCGAAGAAGTGGTGACGAAGATGAACCGCTTCGCCCAGGATGTCGGCCTTCTCTCCGGGCCGGTGCCGTACGAGCAGGTGGTTGCCGCCGGCTTCCGCCATCTGTGGAAAGAATAAAAGAAGGCGACATTTTTTACCTTTTTCCTCGCGAGAGCGAAAAGAACATAGCGACCATGCTGAATCCTGCGGCCGCAAGGAAAGTCGTGTTCAAAGCGGCGACAAAGGCGCTGGGGTCTGCCGTTGTCGGCAGAGCCTCTGAAAGCCCGGTGTGGAATCGGAATGAGGCTGTCATGAGGAAGCCTCCCAGGGTAATGCCCAAGATGTTTCCCAACCCGAACATCATATAAAGAGCGCCTGAGGCAACCCCTCGGTGTTTCTGCGGCACGGAGGAGATCATCGCGGTGTGATTGGGAGGATAGAAGAATCCCGTTCCGATACCTCCGAGGGCCAGCATTAAAGTCGGCAGGAGCCACCGGGAATCTGTGCGCAGAAACGCACCGAGCAATGCAGCGACGCCGAAAAAGATTATACCAGCTGTGGCCGGCAGTCTCGGCCCCACCTTGTCGGAAAGGTATCCCCCCAGAGGAGAGAGGGTAACGCTGAAGACCGGCATGCTCATAAATAGGATTCCCATGAAAGTAGGGGAGAGGAAGAGAATCTCCTGGAAGTAAAATGGCAGCAGGAATCCGGTCAACGATTGCATGATCGTCACCAGCAGAAGACAGATCGTGCTGATGGCGAACAATCTGATTTTAAAAAGCGCAAGCTCGAGAATCGGGCTGGAAGCGATGGCCTCGCGAAGGATGAAGCCCGAGAACAGTGCGACAAATCCGATGACGAGTCCGATTTGCCAGCCAGGGCTTAGGATCTCCATAAATCTCCGGTCGAGGATGACGATCAAAGCCACGGTGGCTGCCACCAGGAGAAAAGATCCGAGGTAGTCGATAGAACCATGCGGGATCGTCGCCGGCGAAGTCGCAGAGGAGCCCGAGCGCTTCCTGTTGATCCAGGTAAGAAAAGCGCCGGCGGCGCCCAGAGGGACGAGCAAAAAGAAGACCCCCCGCCAGTGGATGTAGTCGATGATCAAACCACCGAAGCTCGGGCCAAAGAGAAAGCCCGCGTGGTGGGCCGTCGTCATGAGACCTTGCGTCTTGCCCGCCCAGTTTTCCGGCGCCGCCTCCATAGCCAGCACCCTCCCCTGGGCCTGGGCCATGGCTGCGCCAATGCCCTGAAGCAGGCGGAAGGAAACCAGTTGCAGAATATCTTGCGCGAGTCCGCAGAGAAAGGAGCCCAGGGTAAAGATTAACAGGCCCACATCAAAAACGCTCTGACGGCCATGGAGATCGCCGATCCTACCGAAAACCAGAGATAGACTGATGGTGGATAGCTGGAAGGAGATGAGCGCCCATGAAATACCGACGATGTCAGTCTCTAAACTCCTGGCGATGGTGGGAAGCGAGATGGCGAAGATCCGGTGCGATATGCCGATGAGAAAACTCACGAGCATCATGTTTCCCAGAAGAAGCCAGTTGACGCGTGATTCCATGAGAGACCACTTATTGGCAGGAAATTAGAATTGAGGCAACCCCTGCGGGATTTCAGATGGCAAATCTCAAATCTCAAATCTGCCCTTCGGGTTCCCTCAGGGTGGTGAGCTTGTCGAACCACAATCTGAGATTCCGAGCGCGGTTCGACCGCCCTGAGCAGCTCACCGCCGAAGGGCAGCGAGGATTTGACTTGAAAGGGACACGCGGGTAAGGAGAATCTATGTCTGCTGACAACACACTTTTGTTCGGCATCGGCGCGCCTCAGGTCCACACTCATCTGCCGGTCGATCTGGAAGAGATCCGGCGCTATATCGAGCGGGCCGAGGCGCTGGGTTTTCACAGCCTCTGGGTGCAAGAACAGGCAGGGCTGAGGGCCGTGGCAGGCGCCCTGGAGGGCGTAAGTATGCTGAGTTACGCTGCCGCTCTCACCCGGCGGATACGTCTCGGCAGCGCCGTTTTCTTGATTAACCTGCGCAATCCTATCCAGCTGGCGAAGAGCCTCGCGAGCCTGGATCAGCTGAGCCAGGGACGATTGATCGTCGGCGTGGGATTGGGAGGTGTCACAAGACTGTATGAGGCCTACGGCCTGTCGCCGGAGCATAGGGTTTCCCGCTTTGTTGAGGCCCTCACGCTGATGAAAAAACTCTGGACCGAGGAGAATTTTACTTTTGAGGGGAAGTTCTGGCAGCTAAAGAACGCATCCCTGGCGCCGAGGCCGTTCCAGAAGCCGCATCCCCCTGTATGGTTCGGGGCCAACAGTCCGGCCGCACTCAAGCGCGCGGTCAAGCACGGCAGCGGTTTTATCGGCGCCGGCTCGTCTTCCAGCGGAGATTTCAAATCCAAGGTTCAAACAGTATTGTCGGCCCTCGCGGAGGCGAAGAAGGGTAGCGCGGACTTCATAATCGGCAAGCGGGTTTATCTGGCGGTCGATAGGGATCGCGAGCGCGCTGCAAAGCGACTCCGGGAATGGTTCGGACTATTTTACGGGCAGGCCGATCTCGCCGATCGCGTGGCTGTGTGGGGCAGCGCGGAGGAATGCGTTGAGAGGTTGCGGGAAATCGTCGCCGCGGGGGCGCGCCTGCTCCTTCTCAATCCGGTATTCGATATGATGGAGCAGATGGAAGTTCTAGCTTCCGAAGTGGTTCCGCGGGTGACGTCGTTGTGATCGTGTTCGTGGATGACAAACACGAACACGCCTCACGGACAACGAAATTATCAACACATGCAGGCCCTCCACTGGAACGGCACCCATCTAAAGCTTGATCTTTCCTATCCACCACCCAAAGCAGATAAGGTCATGGCGCTGATCCGAGTGCGCCTGGCCGGCATCTGCTCCACGGACCTGCAGATTTTCAAAGGCTACATGGGATTTCAGGGAGTGCCGGGGCACGAGTTTGTCGGCGAGGTCAAGGAAGGTCCCTCCGAGCTGGTCGGCAAGCGCGTGGTTGGAGAAATCAATTTCGCCTGCGGCCTCTGTAGTTATTGCGCTCAGGGTCTGGGTCGCCACTGTCCGGCGCGCAAGGTTATGGGCATTCTCGGCGCGGACGGAAGCTTCGCGGAATATGTGGCTGTGCCGGTGGCGAATCTCCACCTCGTTCCCGATGGTGTTGCCGACGAGGAAGCGGTATTTACTGAGCCTCTTGCTGCGGCCTTTGAGATTTTGGAGCAGGTAAAGGTCCGCCCGATGGATGATATTCTTATACTCGGCGACGGCAAGCTCGGCCTCTTGTGCGCTCAGGTTCTTTATCTCACGGGAGCGCGTGTGACATTGCTCGGAAAGCACGAAAACAAGATTGGATTAATGAAAAAGCTCGGCATCCGTGCGGTGAAGCTTGCTGACTGGAGGGCCTCGCTTTTCGACATTGTAGTCGACGCCACGGGGTCAACCCCCGGCCTCGAATTGGCGCTTGCGTCGGTCCGGCCCCGAGGCACGTTGGTAATGAAGAGCACGCTGGCTGATCAGCACGCGCTCTCCCTCGCCCCATTGGTGATCAACGAAGTCACGGTGGTCGGCTCGCGCTGCGGCCCTTTCCCCCCAGCGCTCGCCGCCTTAGCGCAAAAAAGGCTGATGGTGGGACCGCTCATTGATCGGATCTATCCCCTCGCCGAGGGGGTTAAGGCGGTAGGCCATGCGGCCCGTCCGGGCGCCCTGAAAGTGCTCCTGGAAGCCTGAACGGCATCTGCGAGGAAGGAGATTATTGAGACATTATATCACAGCTACTGTTGACGTAACAGTATTTTATCGAATACTGTCCACCGCAAAGGTGAGCACGGCGAAGTGATAGGAGGTGTTCCGTGACGCAAACGATTCTTGGCATAATAATCAGGTTGTCCTGTCTAGTCTTCTTAGCGAGCGCTTTCGGGCCATATTATGGGGCTGTGAGCGCGGCGAGCGTTGCCGAAGTATTGTCGCGGCTCGAGAAAGTCCCCGATCATGACCGCCAGTCCTTCCTGGAAGCAGGGGCTAAGAAGGAGGGGAAAATGGTTTTTTACTCAACGATGACTGCAGACCATGGCAATAAGATCCTTTCTCGGTTTCACCTCCGTTATCCCTTCCTGACCCCTCAGTTCTACCGGGCCGGAACAACTGCCCTGTTAAGCAAGATGCTGATGGAGGCGCGGGCTGGAAAAGATGAGGTAGACGTTTTTAATCAGTCTGAGGGACCCACCTACGAAATGATACATGCGGGTCTGACCGCCATGTATAAGTCACCCAACCGAAAGGCAGTCAGGGAAGAGATGATGGACAAGGAAGGATATTGGGCGGGGATGTACCATATAGTTGTCGTGGTGGCATACAATACCCGGCAGGTGGGTAAAGGCGAGGTTCCAAAGAAGTATGAAGATTTACTGGATTCGAGATGGGATGGCAGGATGGGGCTTGACACTCAGGATGCCGACTGGTTCCACACTCTACTCGAATACTGGGGCGAAGAAAGAGGCCTTGCCTACATGAGGAAGCTTGCCGCGCTTAAGTCACAAATCCGGACAGGTCACACGCTCGAGGCCCAACTCCTTGCTGCCGGAGAATTCAGCCTTTCTCCAGTTCTTTACGGTTATCGTATCGCCGAGATGATGACCCAAGGCGCCCCGGTCGGCTTTGTTCTCATTGACCCCGTGGTCAGCAAGCTGCGGGTTGTGTCCTTGGCTAAAAAGGCGCCGCACCCCCACGCTGGAATTTTATTCGTTGACTGGATTCTATCGGACGAAGGACAGACGATCATAGCCCAAGATCTTGGGCGAGGCCCTGTAAGCAAGAACCTTCAGTCAAAGTATGAGCGCTTGAATCACCCTAAGTATCTGACAGTTCGCGCGGAGACTTTGGGGCCGATGTATAGAAAGCGGCTGGGCCAGTACCAAGAGATTTTTCAGTTCAAGTAGGAACGAATTAGCGGGGTAGATGGCTGTTGTAATTTTTGTCCGGGCATGGCAGGGAGCGGATAACTGGAGGGGAAAATGCAACTTGAGATGGCAGAGTTTCCAGTAACGCGGATAACCCTGGGGAACGGGTTGCGTTACCACTCCGGGACCTTGGAGGTGGATCAGGAAGAGTTGACGGCCCTGGTCATGCGGGACGAGAGGATACAGGATGCAAGGCTGGCCGTCGTGGCTCCCGGAGAGAAGATCAGAATTACTGGTATCCGAGACGTCATAGAGCCGAGGGTTAAGGTTGAAGGAAAGGGGCAGGTGTTTCCGGGTGTCCTTGGGCCGGTAGCCCCCGTGGGAGATGGGCGGACTCACCGTCTCTCCGGCATGGCTGTGCTGCTCACGGCGGAGTACGAAGGTACGATCCGGGCCGGGCTCGGTGTTCAGCGCAGTGCGATTCTCGACATGTGGGGTCCGGGGGCCGAGGCTTCACGTTTTAGCTCTCTGGTGAATCTGGTGTTGATTCTACGGCTTACCGGGGGGCTTTCCGAGATAGAAGCGCATACCGTTATGCAGCAGGCAGGCTGTGAGGTTGCCAAAAGGCTGGCTGAGGCAACGATCGGGTTAAAGCCTAAACGGGTGGAGAGCTATTACTTGGGGAAGGAGAAACCGAAGCTGCCCCGAGTAGCGCTCATTCAGGGTTGCCTCACCGACAACCATCACAGCCATTCGGGGGTTAGCTACTACGGACTGTCGATTCGGGAATCTCTGGCTACCTTGATCCATCCCAACGAATTGCTGGACGGAGCGATAACGATCAATACCACTCGAGGAATAGCCTACCATCCAACGACTTGGGACTGGCAGAACCATCCAATTGTGCTCAGTCTTTACCGGGAACACCGGCGACAGCTGAACTTTGCCGGAATCATCCTGGAACGCATTCGCTTCCAGACCCATCAGGGGAAGGAAGTTATTGCCCAGAACACGGCGCAACTGGCGTCTACTCTGGGGGTCGATGGCGCCTTAGTGGCTTGGTTGGGCTCAGGGAACGCCTTTGTCGACGTGATGCTTACGGTTCAGGCTTGTGAACGGCGGGGGATAAAGACAGTCCTGGTCACCTACGAATATGGCGGTAAAGAGGGGATAGATTCCCCTCTGCTGTATTACGTCTCCGAGGCGAATGCGGTGGTAAGCACAGGCAGCCGCGACCGCTGGCTGGACTTAACGGCGCCCGACAAAGTAGTCGGTCCCTACGAGGAGATTCAGATTCTCAGTTATCCCGGGGCGCCTAAGGCAGCGGCCAATGGGCCTCTAAGTTTTGATGCTCGCGACATGATTATTGGAGGGGTTGATAATTGGGGCGGGCAAGGCTGGACGTGTAGGGCTTACTAAGTTGACATAACAGCGCCTTATCGGATACTGTCCACCCCAAATGGTCGAGGAGGCGACTTTTGAGTTCCCAGTGGTCCTATCCTAAAAGCGAGTTCCTATCACTCATTGTTGGGGTCGCTCTAGCGGCGTTTATCTTTTCCCCGGCCCTGGCTCAAGACTTCTATAAGGGTCAAACCATTCGCTTCGTTGTAGGTTTCTCACCGGGGGGCGGCTTTGACGCCTATACACGGGTCATGGCCCGCCATTTTGGCAAACATATCCCTGGAAACCCTTCAACGGTAGTAGAAAACATGACCGGCGCCGGAAGCCTTCTTTTAGCCAACTTTATTTTTAATCGGGCCAAGCCGGATGGCCTAGTTATTGGAAACTTTATCGGCGGGCTTATCCTTCAACAGGTCTTGGGACTTAAGGGGATTGAATTCGATGGGCGGAAGTTTGAGTGGCTCGGTGTTCCCATACAGGCAAGCTCTGTCTGTGCCCTGCGAAAGGCAAGTGGGATCAGCAGTATCAATGAGTGGTTTGCCGCTAAGGCGCCTGTGAAAGTAGGCGGGACCGCCCCAGGCGCAGTAAGCACAGACGATGTGGCAAGACTCTTGAAGGCAGCAATTGGGCTCCCATTGCAGGTGATTGACGGTTATAAGGGTACCGCCGATATCCGCCTCGCGGTGGAGTCGGGAGAGCTTTCAGGGGCTTGCAATACCTGGGAGTCGTTTAAGGCTACCTGGCCCAAGGAAATAGAGTCCGGCTCCATTAAAATCCTGATCCAGGTTCAGCCCCAAAAGCATCCCGCGCTGCCGGACGTGCCCAATGCCATCGAGTTCGCCAAAACGGATGAGGCGCGCCGGTTGATCGAAGCAGCCTATAATATCAATGCTATTCTTTGGCTCTATGCCCTGCCTCCCAGGACGCCTCCAGATCGGTTGCGGCTCCTGAGGAACGCTTTCATGGGCACGATGAAAGATCCGGAGTTCTTGGCTGAAGCTAAAAAGGCCAAGCTGGACACTGATCCGTTGTCAGGCGAGGAAGTGGATAGGATTGTGGGGAGGCTTTTTGACGTGAAGCCCGACTTTGTAGCCAAGTTGAAGGATATCCTTATCCCCAAATAATTAGGTGACCGGGCCTCAGGGCTCATTCCAGATGGAACTCTTCTCTCTTGGCAGGTCCTGAATGATCTCGCAGTCCTTAGGTCACTGGTTCGCATCCAGCGGCCGGCGCCGACCCCAAGGATTTCTTTGACAATCGCTTCCTTAAAGAGTTAGAAGGTACGTGTTTCGTTCACGAACTTTATGGCGGGCGGTAACCTAACCAGGGGGAGGGATCGATATGCTGCTCAAAGGTTTACTCACAGCGATAGCGCTGGTGTGGTTTTCTTGGCCACTCTCGGTCTTGGGCGCCGACAAACTGATCGGTATCCACTCGGCGCGTGTCATGTCCCAGTCTTTGCCCTGGGTGGCGGAGGAGGCGGGGCTATTTAAGAAATACAATTTAGATTTTCATCTGGTGTTTATCTCATCATCGAGCATCGTCACCGCAGCGTTGCTTGGTGGAGACGCGGAGATGACCTTGACCGGCGGCATCGGCAACGTGCGTGCTTACCTGCAGGGATCTACGGACGTGGTTTTCGTAGGCGGCGTGAAGAATGTCATGACCCATAGCATCGTGGGGGGCGGCAATATAAAAAGGCCGGAGGATCTGAGGGGCAAACGCGTCGGCGTGAGCCGCATCGGTGGAAATTCGCACTATTTTACTAACCAGGCGCTCAGGCGTTTTAACCTGGAACCGGGGCGGGACTTTACTTTCATTCAGACCGGCGGCGAGCCCGAAGCCCTCGCTGCGCTGATCGGCGGGGGAATCGACGCGGCGGCGCTGACCGCGCCGGCGGACACGCAGGGAATTGCCCTGGGCTATCGCTACGTTGTGTACGGTCCCGATCTCAAAATTCCCTACTCCGCAACGGCCTTTGTTACCAGGCGCTCCGTCATTGCCAAGCGGCCCCAGGTCATCAGCCAGTTTATGCGCGCTATGGCGGAGGCATCCAAACTCATGCACACGGACAGAGAGTTTATATACAAAGTTTTGGGAAAGTATCTGCGCTTGACCGACAGAAAGATTCTGGAGTCCGCCTATAACACGGAGAGCAAAGCGCTGGAGCCAAGGCTGGCGATTAAACTGGATTCCTTACAGGCCATTCTTGATGAGATCGCGCCGACGGACGCGCGGGCGAAGAGGGCGAGACCGCAGGAGTTGGTTGATAGTCGCTACCTGGATGAAATGGAGAAGAGCGGCTTTTTCGATCAGCTCTGGGCTAAAAAATAGCGGTAGCCCATGCCAGCCGGGCAGGAGCGCTCAAAGTTTTGCTGCGGGCTTAGTGTCTGCCGTTCGTTTGACAATACGTATAAAGTAGGGCAGTCTATACGTACATTAAGAGGTTATGATGAAAGCTCTGAAACGCAAAAACTACTGGTTGGACGAGACCAAGATCAAAAAGGTAAGGCGTCTTTTAAAAGCAAAGACAGAGACAGAGGCCGTACAAAAGGCCATTGACCTCGTCCTTTTCCAGGAAGAGGCGACTAAGGCGTGGGTGGAGAACGCGGGGGTGGGTGGGGTCGAAGACCTTTATGCCCGCTAAGTATATCTTCGATACCAACATCTATATCCACTGCATGCTGGATCGGAGTTTTGCTTTACAACATGCAGGCCAATATGCCAGGCACCTTCCCTCCACTTTTTTCTCCAGCGTTGTCGCCCAGGAACTTATCGTCGGATGCACGGATGACCTTGCAGTGCGCAGGGTGCAGAAGTTTCTGGGGCCTTTTGAGCGTGTCAGGAGGATTGTCAATCCTGCCTACGAAGAATGGAAGGAAGCCGGCTTCATAGCCGTTAAAATTGGCCTGAAACGCCCCGATTTTAGAAGCAAGAAGATAGCCCTTATCAACGATATTCTTATCGCCCTTTCCTGCCGCAGCATCGGTGCTATCCTCGTTACGCTAAACTCTCGGGACTTTGAAGTTATCCGGCGGTTTGTGCGGTTCAGGTTTAAGAGGTTTTGAGGGATAGCCGTGCGTTATCGGGCTTGAAACGCTTGACCTTCAGGCGCTGGCTGAGAAGAGTGTTTCAGTTACGCCTTTGATCGAAAAGGTCTATCCGTTGACCGAAGGCGTCGAAGCGGTCGGCCACGCAGCTAGACCGGGAACGTGAAAAATTTTGTTGAGACCTTGACGCGATGCGGCTAAGCTGCGGCTTCGTCAGCTTAAGCCGCCGGTTATCTCTGGCTGGCTTTCATACAGCGATGTTTAATGCGGTTGCCGCTCTCCGAAGCGGTTTGTCCAAAGTCCAAAGACTACATGCCGTGAGAAGCGCTGAAGCCAGGAGATGCACATCTACCCACCCCAAGCCTCGACCATATAAATGTCGTCCCTCCAAGAGATGAAGCACCTCCTCATGTTCCGCGCCCCGAGCTTGAGGCAAAGCCTTTAACAGGCTCAGTACCTCCTGTCGGTTTCGCAACGTGCCGCAAGCCAACTCACCTATAACAAAGGGGTGGCAAAACACCTGTTCTTCATCGAGCAATGACCTCAGCCGCTCACTCCCACTGCGGAGATGCTGAACCCAAACCGACGTGTCGACCAAAATCATGCCGGGTGGCTGAGACGCCGCCTTCGGATAGGTCGGAGCCCCTTCTCAGTCCCTCCAAGCTCCGCTAAGCGGCGAGCACTCGCTCTGGCGATGAGAGCTTCCAATCCCAGGCGCACAAGCGAGGTCTTCTCCTTAACTCCCGTGAGTTTGGCGGCGTGCCGTAAAAGGGAATCGTTGATATTGAGCGTTGTTCTCATATGCATCAGCATGTATCGTCCATGCATATAAGTCAAGCTCCACACGGGAGAAATAACTAATAAGTGAGCCGTTTAGACGGCGCTATTGGTGGCGGCCTATCCGCGATGGCCATGCAGCAATTACCGGGTTGGTGACGGCGCTTTCAGCCGTCGGATAGCAATGGATTAAGCTCCCGAAAGAAATCTCCGATTGCTCTTCTGAAATCGGCGATGCTGCCTTGACAATGTGGCTACAAGGCGAAATAATATGGCTACATAGGAGAAGACCATGAGAACCGTAGCCGTTAGGGAGCTAAAAAACAAACTGAGCGAGTACCTCCGCAAGGTGAAGGCCGGCGAGCGGGTGGTGGTTACCGAGAGAGGAAAAGCCGTGGCGGTGATCTCGACTGCCGGGAGGCCGGTCGACGAAGGAATTGAGGGGCTGGTGCGAGAGCGCGCGGCCCGATGGGGAGGGGGCAAGCCTCGGGGCGCCAAGCGACCTCCCAAGGTTAAAGGTCCGTCCGTGGCCGACGCGGTCATTGAGGGCAGACGTTGAAACTCTACCTGGACACGAGCGCGCTCGTTAAGCTTTATGTTGAAGAAGATGGATCATTTACGATTCGTGAAGCGGTTGCTGGTGCCGAAACCGTCGCAACATCCGCGATCGCCTATGTCGAGGCCCGTGCAGCCTTCGCTCGCAGGCGCCGCGAGAGACGGTTGTCCCGGAGCGAGCACGATCACACGATCCGGGAACTTGAGGCCGACTGGGAACACTACGTAGCTCTTGAGGTAACAAGCGGCCTCATTCGAAGAGCCGCAGAGCTTGCAGAGGCTCATGCTCTTCGCGCCTACGATGCTATCCACCTAGCATCAGCTAAGCTATTACGGGAACGAGTTCGGGAGCCAATCCTTTTTGCTGCGTGGGATTCCAATCTTCTAACTGCCGCGAAGCGGGAGGGGTTGAATTTAGTCCGGGTCGGATAAGCTAACACCCTCTTTCCTGGGTTTTTGTCGTCTGTTTCCGGTGCCAGGCCGTGCTGGCCTGGATGGCCAGGAAGGAGAGAGCGAAACAGGCTAAAGCAAGGATAAACGCCCAGCGGTAGGAGCCCGTGACGTCAAAGATCGTCCCGCCTGACCAGGAGCCAAGGGCCATGCCCAGTCCAAAGGTGATCTCAAGGAAGCCGAAGATGGTTCCAATGTTTTTGCCGCTAAAGATATCTCCGATCACCGCTCCGTAAGTAGGATTTCCCGCGCTGTGACCGATTCCATACACTATCGCCGCCGTGTAGATAAACCAGAGGGGAGAAGCTGAGCCGATCCCGAGCAGGCAGATAAGGCCGATTACGGTTATCAAAACAGAGACACCGTAAGCCTTCTCCCTTCCCAGCCGATCCGATGCGTATCCCCAGAGAAAGGTGCCCGCTACTCTCATAAATCCCATTACCCCCAAGATAAAAGCGGCAAGTAACCGATCAAACCCCTGGTGCACCAGGTGGGCGACAATGTGGGTGTAGATGAGAAAGAGGCCGGAGCCCAGCGCCAGGTGCCCCGCGGCGACGCTCCAAAAAGGGAAGGAACGGAGCGCTGTCGTCAAGGTCCACTGGTATCTTTTAATAGCGTCTTTTGAAGCCTTGGGCTTTTCACCGGAGTCCATGCTTTCTCCATCAGGGAGCTGCGCCAACTCTCCAGGATTGCGCCTCTGGAAAATGGCATTGGCTGGAATGACCGTGAGGAGGATGAGAGCTCCCAAGAGCATGAAAGCGGTGCGCCAGCCTAGCCGTGAGATCAAAAGTTGGGAGAGGGGAACGATCGTAATCATCCCAAACCCCTGCCCCGCGGTCGCCAGGCCGATGGCCGTGCCGCGACGCCGGACGAACCAGTGGGAGATATGCGCGCTTTGGGTGACAAAGCCGAGGCCCCCTTGTCCTATGGCGGCGACGATGCCGTAGTAAATATACAACTCCCACAGAGAGTTGCTGAGACCGGAAAAGATGAAGCCGAGTCCCATCAAGAGAGCGGCCAACGGCATCAGGATGCGCGGTCCAAGCCGGTCAAAGGCGTATCCGACCGCAGGCGATACCAACGCATAAACCAGAGAGTTCAGAGAGACTATAGTGGCACCGACGCCGTGGGACCAGTGAAACTCTTCCAGCAAGGCAACGTAGAAGACGCTGAAGGAGCCGAAGGCCCCGCGCACGAACACCATGTTGAAGAAGCAGAGGAAGAGGATGACGTAACCGTAGTAGAAGCGAGGACGCATGATAGGTCCTCGCTTTGCTGCTCGGAATCTCAAATCGCAGATTACAGATCTCAGATTTGCCATTTGAGATTTGAGATCCCGCAGAGCCTCCTATCCATCGGTGATGAGCCGGTTCAACTCTTTGAAAAAATCCCCGATCGCGCCTCTATGGTTGAAATCCGCCAGAGAATCCAAAGGCGTCGGGTCGCGGTTGATAATGGCCAGAAAAGCGCCGCCCTGTTTGGCCAGGACCGGAAAGGAGGCGGCCGGTTGGACCTGCAAGGAGGAACCGATGACGATAAAGACTTCCGCGCTTTCGCTCAGCTCCTGCGCGCGCCTCATCGCCTCGACGGGCATCGACTGGCCGAAGGATATGGTGGCGGGCTTCAGAAATCCGCCGCACTGGTCGCAAACCGGCGGGGAAAAATCCCCGACCAGCGTTTGGTAAATCTCTTCTCCGGGAAAAAGTTTTCCACAGCCTAAACAGGTCACCTGCCGGTCGGTGCCGTGGAGTTCGACGATTTTTTCCTTCGAAACCCCCGCGATGCCGTGGAGTCCGTCGACGTTTTGCGTGATCAAACCGAGCAACTGTCCCTTCTCTTCAAACGTCTTGATGGCGTAGTGGCCGATGTTCGGGTGGACGTTTTTATAAAGCTTGTGGGTCTCACTCTTCATTTTCCAGTAGCGCAGGCGCGCCTCCGCGCTGCTGACAAAATCATCGAAATAAACCGGCGAATACCTTGTCCAGATCCCGCCCGGGCTCCTGAAGTCGGGAACGCCCGATTCCGTGCTGATCCCCGCGCCGGTAAAGAAAACGATATCCCGGCACGCTCTGATTTTCGCCGCGAATGCTTCAAGCGTCATAGGTCAATGATCCTCACCGGATAATAATCGCGGGAAGAGGGCGCACCAAACCCCTGCTTCGCACAGGAGAGCTATATGACGGATCGGTAAGGAGAAGCTACTTCGCCCCTGGAGACTTCGTCTCGGGAGACTTGGTCTCTGCAACCTTGACGTCCAGGACTTTAACATCGAATGAAAGGGTCTTCCCCGCCAGGGGATGGTTAAAATCCATGACCACAGTTTTCTCTTTGATATCGTGGACCCGCGCAGGCCTACTCTGCCCCTGGGGGTTTCTCGCAACCAGTGTGGTGCCGACCTTGAGCGCTTCCACGGGAACATTGGCCTTGGGAATTTCCTGGAAGGCCTTAGGATTGACGGGACCATAAGCGTCCTCCGGTTTGACGCGGACATTCTTAGTAGCGCCGACCTTCATTCCTAAAAGCTCTTTCTCCAGACCCGGGATAATTTGACCCTGGCCTTGGGTGAAGTTCAGAGGCTCCTTGCCTTTGTTGGATTCGATCGTCTTCCCCTTTTCGTCGGAGAGGGTGTATTCCAAACTAACCGTCGAGCCGCTTTTGATCACCTTGGTCCCCTTTTCTGCTTGAGCGTGGATGTTCGAAGTTAATAAAAGAACCCCTAACGCGGCCGCTAGGGATAGGAGCGTCGTTCTCTTCATGAAATCCTCCAGCATCTCTCAGATTTTCCCCGAAACGGAGTTAAGCGAGCATATACCGTGACAGTGATGAATACAACGGATCAGCGGAAAAACGATCTTGCGAGCTGAAGATCGAGGATGGAAGATGGAGAATTGAAAACGGAGGATGGAAAATGACCTGGCCATCCTCTATCATCGATTCTCAATCCTCTGTTCTTTAAAGGCGCGGTTTGAACTTGGGAAGGAAGATTCCGGGTCCGGCTTCTTCGAAGACCACATCGACGGCCATGCCGATGGCAACTTTTTCAATTGGACATCCGACGACGTTGCTGCAGATCCTGGGGCCTTCCTCGAGGTCGATCCAGGCCGTTACGTAGGGGATATCCTTTGCGAACCCTCTCAGGGCCCGGCCGACCACCTCGCGGATCACGGTGAAGGCAAAGACCTTCCCGCGGCCGCTGACTTGAGTCCACTGAAGCTTCTCGCTGCCGCATTCGACGCAGGCGGGGCGGGGGCACCAGACCCACGACTGGCAGTCGCTACAGTGCTGCATGACTAATTTCCCGTTGGCCGCGGCCTCCCAGAAGGGTTGGGTGATGGGGGTGATCTCGGGCAGGGGCTTTTTGATTTCTTTCGCTGGCTCCGCCATAGTTAGAAACCTGTTTCGTGCTTCGTGTTCGTGGCTCGTGTTCGTGGGGCGGGAGGCCGAGCACGAATCACGAGCACGAGTTACGCGTATTTTCCCAATATCGCGGCGGCGGTACAGCCGAAATTCTTTCCGTAATTCACCGCTCCCAGACCGGTTACAAGACCGATCTTCGCGTCGGGCACCTGGCGT